>Ga0214921_10006519_pt1 | contig 15936 bp, 13 predicted proteins | sample LL1505_MetaG_FD_177992 | JGI IMG/M metagenome (GOLD analysis project Ga0214921, IMG submission 177992) | Freshwater microbial communities from Lake Lanier, Atlanta, Georgia, United States - LL-1505 | ecosystem: Environmental > Aquatic > Freshwater > Lake | place: USA: Georgia | collected...
TTTTTTTGGTATAGCTGTTTTTTTTTTTTTTTTTTTTTTTATTTACAGCACAGATAATACTAGAGATTTTGGAATACCTTTAAAAAAAAAAACAATAATAAACAATCTTTTTTTTTCAATATCTCTTATTTTTGTTGTTTTCTCATTATATTTTACTTTATCTCGCACGGCAATTTTAGCCTTTATTGGTTTTTTATTTATTAAATATTTTAATTTTAATAATTTTAAACTTAAGTATTTTTTTTTTTTATTTCTATTATCATTTTTTTTAATTTATTTTCTCCACGAATATATGATCGAGGGATTTTTAGAGGGAGGTAGTTTAAATGTTAAATTTAAAATAATGATTGATTACTTTTCTTATATTCCGGATTTAAATCTTTATTTTGGAGGTATTTATAGTCATAAAAATTATGATCTACAGTTTGATCAAGATCTTGGAAATTGGTTAGGAAGCGTTGGTTTGTTCGGAATAGTTGGTTTAATTACAATCCTCAAATTACTATTTAATATACGTAATCTCAGGCCGCTAGTTGTTTCAATTCTACTTTTATCAGTCGGAGGAGGAGCATTATTTGGCATATTTACAGCTAGTATAATATTACCATTAATTGTTGTCGCTTCTTCACGTCAACACCAAACTTAAGTGAAAAAATAATTATAAATTTTAGGTATGAAAAAAAAATTTAAATTAATTTGGTTTGGACCGATGGTGCCTCAGAAATACTTAAAAAATTGGAAATCAACAAGTCCCGCAGCTGTAAAGTGGCAAAAGCATCTCCTAAATGCTTTAGAAAAAAATAAGGTCGATATTGAAATGGTATATTATCGAGCCGAGTCATATTGGCCCAAAGGGAAACTATTTCCATCAAATGAATTTCTAAAAAGTGATTTTAAGTATAAAAGTAAACAAATAAAATATATCAACTTGCCCGGATTTCGCAATCTTTCAATTAGATATTCTGTTAATCAAATATTAAAAAAAATTTGTTATAAAAATTATGAATTTCCAGTGATAATTTCTTATAACGCTCCGTCATGGATGGAAATTTTATTAAGAAAAGAAAAAATAAGATCTAAATTTAAGTGTATTTATATAGTAGCAGATACTAAAATTCCTAAAGGCGCAGATGGATATATATTTTTGTCTTATTATCTATTTAATAAACATAAATTTATAAATAAACTTCATTTAGATGGTGCCATTTATCCAAAAACAGAAAGTAAATTAAAGAAAATAAATTTTAACAAAACAATTTTTCTTTATTCCGGATCTTTCGGCAAGTGGGCTGGCTTAAAATTATTATTAGATTCTATAAATTTAATAAAAGAAGAAAAATTCGAGCTATGGATAACAGGACATGGTGAAGATGAATTTATTAAAAAAGCCTCACGTAAAGATCACAGAATAAAATATCTTGGTTTTTTAAGTGAAAATCAAATTCAGAAAATTTATAATAGAGCAGATGTTTTTATAAATACTAGATTACCTAAAATGCCTGAGAATAATTTTAATTTTCCATCAAAACTTTTTGATTATTTGGCCTGGAATAAACCCATCATCTCCACTTGGACAAAAAGCTTAAGTCCAGAATATAAAAATTTATTAGATATAGTAGAGGATGATCCTTTATCAATTGCTAGAGCTATACAAAAATATACTAAAAAAAAATCATATTTCAAAAAAAATAAAAATTTGTTGAAAAAAAAATGGTACAATGAAGGAAATAAATTAATAAACTTTTTAAATGAAATTGTGTTGAAAAATTAATATTAAAATATTCTATTTTATCAATTTTTTATTTTACATTTATGGAAAAAAACTTAGATACAAGTCGAAAAATTAATATTTATTTTACCTGGACAAACTTGCCAGTCTATGGCTATTTTGTATTAAAATTTTTACATTCTAAACTAAAAAAAAAAAAAAATATAAATTTTAAAGTTTTAAGTACTGAAACTTTTCACAAAGAAAATTATAGAGAAAATAGCAGTTTTTTTCGAGACATTAAATGGATAAGTTCAGACAAAAAATATACTTGGGATCAATTGGGTCTAGAAATTCCTGATATATACTTTCAATCCGGTTTAAATATAAAATCGTTTAATTACCTTGCCAAAATAACAAGTAAAAATAAAAATAGTAAATTAATATTTTGTACTGACAATATTCTTGATTCAAAAAATATTAAACTATCTTTAAAAAATCTTATATTTAAATTATTCTTTAAAAATCAATACGAATATGCTTTGGTTCCAGGAGCTTTATCTAAGCAGTTGATGATAAATCGTGGGTTTAATAATAAAGAAATTTACACAGGAATATATAGCGCTTTACAAATTTACAGAACAAAAAAAAGAATACAGAGTAGAAAGAAACAATTTATTTATGTTGGACAATTTATAGAACGAAAAAACCTTCAAGAATTGTGCAAAGCTTTTAGTTTTGTTACGAAAAATCAGAATGACTGGAAATTAATTCTTGTTGGAAATAATAATTCAAATTTAAAAAACTTAAAACTTAATAAAAATATTAAAGTAATTAATTATTTGTCCGCCTCTAAATTATTGAATTTGTATAATGAGAGTACATTTTTTATTTTACCTTCTTTAATTGAGAATTGGGGATTAGTAGTTCATGAAGCAAGTAAGTGTGGATGTTTTTTGATATTAAGTAATAAGGTAGGTAGTATTTATGAATTTACAAATAAAAAAAATACAATTCTATTTAATCCAAAATCTTCTTGCTCAATTATAAACTCTATAAAAAAAGCAATTTCATTAAAGAATAAAGAATTAATTAGGGGTAGTTTAGAAAGTCAGCGTTTAAGTAAATTTTATAATTATGATAATATTTATTGCCAATTTATGAAGATTGTAAATAAATGTTTAAAAAAAAATATAATTATTAAATAAATGATTTATGAATTCAAAAACGTAACCTCGGAAAATTGCATATCTATAATTCAGTTTTACGCCAAGTATGGAGATCGTTCATTCAGTTGGTATGAAAAAAAACTAAAAGACGATATTATCTCTGGTACTGTTATTGGTAAATTTTGTACTATCAATAATAGTGAGATTGTTGCCGCTTATTTAGGAAGAATTCAGTCATTAATATCAAATCCATCATTAAAAGTTGTGCAGTCGATCGATACACTTGTAGCCCCCTCTCACAGAGGAGGTCATATTTTAATTAAACTAGCAAAAGAATTTTATGAGTATCTTAAAATTAAATCCTTTGAATGCGTTTTTGGGTTACCAAATAAAAAAATTGAAAAATTTAGATATAAATTTTTAAAGTGGAATTTATCTAGACCCACATATTCTTTCACGGTTTTTGTTCCAATTTTTCTTTTACGTCTATTTTACTATTTTATAAAATTCTTCATTAAAAAAAATAATTTTTTTAATTTTTCTCAAGACAAAATTTATAATTTAAAAAAAAATATGAAAATTAATAAATTTTGTAAAGAAAATGAAAATAATGGGGCGTATTGGATTTCAAGTGAGAATTTTTATTTCACATTTATTGGATTATGTCGTGTAGGCAGGAAATTAAATATATTAGAGAAATTTATTTTTCTGTCAATTATTGCTTCGTTTTCCAAAGGTTTTTTTTTGAAGACTTACTCTACAGAAGAGACTGAAACTGCAAGTATTTTTAAAACATTTAGTATTAAAAAAAAGGGTCTTAATTTTTCAGGCGTCATTCTAGCAAATAACTCAAAATTATCATTCGGGGAGCAATCATTGGAATTTATTGAGTTTGATACTTTTGGATTATTATGATTTTAAACGGACATTTTTTCATAAATTTTAAAATTATAAAAATTTTAAATTCTATATATAATTTTTCATCTGCTTCAGACTTAAACGAAGATATGGCATCTAATAAAATTTTTCCTATTACCTGGACTTTTGACGACGGTTATCGAGATCTTTTAGTTATAGATAAAATACTTACAGATATTGGTAATATAAAATTTCGTTTTTTTATTTCACCATACCTAATAGAAAAAAAAATTCGTAAAGATCGTAAATTTATAAAAAATAAATTAATGACTGAATTTAGACCCTTACTTAGCTGGGACCAAATTGCCCAATTAATAGAAAAGGGTCATATTTTAGGTCTTCATGGATATGATCATACAGATTTAAATTTATTGAGCGAGAGTCAAATAATTGATAATTTTGAATCGTCGATTGAATTATTAAAAAAAAGAATTTCAAAAAAAACAGATTCTTTTGCTTTTCCTTTTGGCAGAATAAATATTGATCGAGAGATATTAAAAAATCCTCAAATTTGTCTTGCAAAAAAATATTTTTCAAGAGTATATTTATCTGATAACCGTGTATTTACCTTTGGGCATAACGGAATTTACAATAGAAGGCATGCAGAATTTGATAATGCTATACTTGTAAATTTATTAAAAGGTTTTTTACAAAAATTTAAAATTAATAAATTATATTAATTTACTTAAGTTGTTTCGATAATGTAAACGAGATAAAAATCTAAAAATAATATAATTTGATAATTTTATATCTGTAAACAATGAGTCGATTAAAAATTCTTTGCTTTGTTCCTTTTTATTCCCCCGGTTTTCGAGCCGGCGGACCTACGAGAGCGATCTGTAATTTTGTTCAATTACTAGGTGGAGACTTTGACATTAAAATTATTTGCAAAGATAGAGATATTAAAGATTTTAAACCTTATCAACGATTGAAGATAGATTCTTGGAATAAAGTAGGAAAGGCTCAAGTCTTTTATGCTTCTAAAAAAACAGCCGGATTTATTGGTATTTGTAAATTACTCAACGAGACTGAATATGATATACTGTATTTAAATAGTATTTTTACTTTTAATTTTACTATTATTCCTTTAATAGTTCGTCGTTTTAATTTTGCAAAATTTCGACCTTGTTTAATTTCATCAAGAGGTGAGCTTTCTGAGAATGCCCTTAAAATAAAAAAATTAAAAAAAAAAATATTTTTGTGGACTGCAAAATTTATACATTTGTATCAAGATCTAAATTGGCAAGCCTCTAGTGAACTCGAAGCTATAGATATAAAAAAAGAATTTGGTTCTACAATAAAAAAAATTAAAATTTTACCTGATTTAATAGTACCAGTTAAGTTTAAATATAAAAAAAAAATTTATAAAAAACAAAAAATTAATATTTTGTTTTTATCAAGAATATCACCAATGAAGAATTTAGATTTTCTTCTCAGGGTATTTGGTAAAATTATAACACCGGTTAATTTGAATATATTTGGACCTAAAGAGGATCTAAATTATTGGTACAAGTGTCAAAATTTAATTAAAAATTTACCTTCACATATAAACATTACTGTTGGCGATGAGGTTCATCCAAAAAAAATTCCAAAAATTTTAAAAAAAAATGATCTTTTTGTACTTCCATCGAAAGGTGAAAATTTTGGACATATAATTGCAGAAGCATTAAACGTTGCTACGCCTGTGTTGACTAGTAATCTTACTTTGTGGAAAAGTGATAAATTAAATGGTTTAAAAGCACTTCCATTAAATGAGAGAAAATGGATAAAAATTATTGAAGAATGGGCAAATCTATCTGCGGATAGGCTTAACAAAAGAAAAAAAGCTGCTAAAATTTATTTTGACAGGATTAATTTAAAAAATAACAACCTTAAAGAAAAAATTAAGAGTACATTCCATGCTATCATCTAAATTAATGAAAATTATTTAATAAATTTTACCATGAGTTTTATTTTAGGCATAAATGCTTTTCATGCAGATTCTTCTGCATGTATTTTAAATTTTGGAAAATTAATAGCAGCGGCAGAAGAAGAACGTTTTCGTAGAATTAAACATTGGTCGGGTTTTCCATCAGAATCTATTAAGTATTGTTTAAATGAAGCTAAAATTTCTATTAGTGAAGTCAGTCATATTACAGTTAATACTGATCCGTTCGCAAATTTTGCTAAAAAAATTATTTATAGTATTACAAATATTCCTAAGGTTGATTTTTTTAAAAATCGTATCAAAACTCATTTTGAACGCTTAAATTTATTAAATGAAATTAGAAATATTTTTCCTGGTAAACAACTAAATTTTAAGATTCATAGAATAGAGCATCATTTATCTCATTTAGCATCTAGTCATTTACTTTCCCCTTTTAAAAATTCTGTGACAATATCTGTTGATGGTTTTGGAGATTTTTCTAGTGGTGCTTGGGGTATAGCAATGGAAAATAAAATCAAAGTTTATGGGCGGTCTTTTTTTCCTCATTCGCTAGGAATTTTTTATCAAGCTATGACTCAGTTTATTGGGTTTCCTAATTATGGAGACGAATATAAAGTTATGGGATTAGCACCATATGGAAAAGATAGTTTTTTAAATAAGATGCGTGGCATTGTATATTTAAAAAAAGATGGTAATTACTTGTTAAATCTTGATTTATTTTCCCACCACAAAAAAAATATGTCATTTTCTTTAAATAAAGGTGCCCCAAATTTTTTAAGTTTGTTTAATAAAAATATAGAAAAATATTTTGGTATTTCCTTTCGTAAGGAAGACGAACCATTGAAAGAAGTGCATTATGATTTAGCATACTCTACCCAAGCGATGTATGAAGAGGCTTTTTTTAATTTATTGAATTCAACTCATAGGAAGTTTGGTATTGATAATCTAACTCTTTCAGGCGGTTGTGCAATGAATTCGGTTGCAAATGGAAAAATTTATCGAAAGTCTACATATAAAAAAATTTATGTGCAGCCAGCAGCTGGAGATGCAGGAGGAGCAATTGGAAGCGCCTATGTCGTTGCGAATCAATTAGGATTTTTAAAAAAAAGACAAAAAATGCATCATGCTTATTGGGGTCCATCGTTTAACATTGAATATAATAATAAATTGTTAAGCGACAATCAGAGCAAGATTAATAAAGCTGGATGTATTGCGGAGTATATTAAAAGTGATGATAAATTATTTAATTTAACTGCGGATGCTATTTCTAAAGGACTAGTTGTGGGTTGGTTTCAGGGACGCATGGAATGGGGACCAAGGGCCTTAGGAAATAGATCTATATTAGCCGATCCAAGAAGAGTGGACATGAAAAATATTTTAAATTCAAAAATTAAACGTAGAGAATCTTTTAGACCCTTTGCGCCATCTATTCTTCGAGAAGAGGTCCTTGAATGGTTTGAAGAGGATGATGATGTTCCGTTTATGACACACGTTTTCCAAATTAAAAAAAATAAAAGGCATTTAATTCCTGCGGTCACTCATTTAGATGGATCAGGGCGTTTGCAAACTGTAAGTCTATTAACTAATGATAGATTTTATAAATTAATTTTAGAATTTAAAAAGTTGACAGGAGTTCCAGTTATTTTAAATACTTCATTTAACGAAAATGAACCTATTGTTTGCCGTCCAGATGAGGCACTAGAAACTTTTCTTCGCACTAAAATGGATTTATTAGTTTTAGAGAACTGGATAATTAAAAGAGTTGTTAAAATTTAAAAACTTAGAAAGTAATAATATTAAAACATGAAAAAACTTTTATTAATTAAAAAAGATTTAACTTTAATTATAGGTTTTTTTTTAGGTATTATATTACTTTATTTATTTTTACCGAAAAATAAGATTTCTTTTAATGACTTGGCCTATGAAGAATATACAAAAAGAGTTATGGGTTATGTAAACGGTGAAAGAGTACATTGTAATGATTTAGATGATATATATCTTTGTGTAGAAAGTTATAAAAAAAATGGTAGCGGCAATCCTGTAATTTTGTGGTTTGGAAACTCCCAACTTCATTCAATTAATTCATACACTCAAGGAGACGAAACCGCTTCATCTCTATTGCATATGGCTTTGAGAAAAAAAGGATACTATCTAATAACATTTTCACAACCCAATGCAAATCTTCAAGAACATTACTTGTTGTTTAGTTATTTGTTAAATCAATTTCCAGTTAAAAATCTAATATTATCAACAGTATATGATGATATGCGTGAAGACGAAATAAGAACAAGTATAAACAAAACTTTAGAAGATGCTTATGTTTTAAATGAAGTAGACAAAACTACTATTGGGAAGAATTTAATAATTAATTATAAAAAAAAATATTTAATTAATAATGACACGATAGCTCGTGAAGAAACTAATCATGATTATTGGGAAAATTTAATAAATAAGAAATTAGAGAAAATTTGGCCATTGTGGTCAGAAAGAGACTTATTAAGAGGTCATCTTTTTTATAATTTATACCTTTTACGAAATACAATTTTAGGAATAGATGCAACAACAATTAGAAAAAAAATATTAGGTCCTTACATTAAAAATATGACTGCTTACAAAGAAATTTTAAATTTAGCAGAAAAAAAAAAAATTGGAATTCTTGTTTATATTCAACCAATACGTAATGATATGAAAATTCCTTATGATCTAAATGAATATAATCTTTTTAAAAAAGAAATCGCTACTATTAGTGAAATTTCGGGAGCCTATTTTTCTAATTTAGAGAATATAGTTCCTAATGAATTCTGGGGTCAAACTGCATCGATAAATTTAAAAAATTATAAAGATCTAGACTTTATGCATTTCCAAGCTGAAGGACATCAATTATTAAGCAAAAATATTTTATATGAATTTAATAAAATAAATAAATAATTTAAAAATGTATTTTAATTCTTTAACTTATTTGCTTTTTTTATTTTTATTTACACTATTGTATTGGCAGTCAAATTTACAAGTACGTATAATTCTAATTTTTACTTCAAGTTTATTATTTTATGGATTTTCAGGTTTAGAATTTCTTTGGATTTTATTATTTTCAATTACTTTCAATTGGTTTTTAGCAAAATATTTAATTAATCTTAATAAGTCTTATCGTTTTTTTTTATTACTAATAAGTCTAACTTTTAATATTGGATTATTATTTTATTTTAAATATTTAATTTTTTTTATTAACAATATGGTTATTTTTTCAAATTTTTTAGGGATTAAAGTTGACCCTTTTTTTTTAAATATAATTCTTCCATTAGGAATAAGCTTTTATACTTTTCAAATAATTAGTTATGTCTTAGATGTTTATCGGGGCACTATAAAACCAGAAAATAATTTTATTTTATTTGGCTGTTATGTAATTTTTTTTCCACAATTAGTTGCTGGTCCAATATTACGTTCATCTGAGATTATTCCTCAATTTTTAAAAAAAACTAAGTTTTCTTATGATCATATTATTGTCGGGTTAACAAGAATTTTGTATGGATTATTTCTTAAGGTTTTTCTTGCAGATAATATTGCTCCGTTAGTTGATTATGGATACGCTATTCCTGCTAATACTTTGTCAGCAATTGATGTCTGGACACTGGCTTTTTTGTTTGGTTTTCAAATTTATTTTGATTTTAGTGCGTATTCACATATTGCAGTAGGAAGTGCTCGTGTCATTGGAATTTATATTCCTGAGAATTTTAACTTTCCTTATATGGCAACTTCTCCAAAAGAATTTTGGAAACGTTGGCATATATCACTTTCAAGTTGGGTAAGAGATTATATTTATTTATTCCTTACAAGATTAAAAGTTTTTAATAAATCAACTGGTGGCTTCGTAATTAAATTTAACCAAATTCAATTTTTTCCTCTATTTATAACTTGGGGCATTATGGGTCTTTGGCATGGTGCAAATTGGACATTTTTAGTTTGGGGCATTTATCATTTTTTATTTATTTGCATAAACAGGTTAATTGCGCCTTTGACTAGAAATTTGAATACAATTATAGCTTGGTGGGGTGGGCTAATATTTACAATTCCTGCCATGATGTTAGCTTGGGTTCCTTTTAGAGCTCAAAGTGTATCTGATGTCGTAATTATGTGGTTTAAAATCTTCGATCTTAAGTCTTATACCCAGTTAAGCATGCGTGAAAATACTTATTTAGTTACTTTTATGATTTTTTGCGGTTTTTTTATTACTTATTTTTTAAAAAAAAAAATTTTTAATCAATTTAAAACAAAATTATTTAGTGAAAAAATTTTTAATTGTTTTTTAATTAGCTTTATAATTTTTTTCGTAATTATTTTTTTTAGATCAAATAATCAATTTATTTATTTTCAATTCTAATGATGATTTCAATTATAACTGTCACTTTTAATAGTGAAGATACAATTGAAGATACGATGTTATCAGTTTTTTCGCAAAATTATAAAAATATTGAGTATATAATAATCGACGGCGGCTCTACCGACAATACTATGGTAAATGTAAGGAAATACAATAAAAATATAAATCAAATTATATCAGAAAACGACCGAGGCATATATGATGCGATAAATAAAGGTATAAAATTATCAACTGGAGATATTGTTCATATTTTGAACTCAGACGATGTTTATGCTAACCAAAATATTTTGACTGAAGTTGTAGATTTATTTAAGCAAACAAGTTGCGAAATCCTTTTAAGTAAAGTTAAATTTTTTAAACAAAATAATCAGATAAATCATAAGCAAAATTATACAAGGGAAGTTGGAATAAAATTCTTTTCACCTAATTTGTTAAGATTTGGGTACATGCCAGCACATCCCGGTACATTTATAAAAAAAAATATATATGATAAATTTGGCATGTATAAAATTAATTATCAAATTGCATCAGATTACGAACTATTTGTTCGGTTTTTAATGAAATTTAAAATTCCATATTTAAAATATGATAAATTGACAGTTAAAATGAGAGAGGGAGGGAAGAGTACAAAAAATATTTATAGCAATTATATTATCACAAAAGAGATAATGAGAGCATTTAAAGAAAATAATTTATATACTAATTATTTGTTTTTACTTTTAAGGCTACCAATTAAAATTTTAAAAAAAATCTATTTTCAATTTACAAGTTAGCATGAAAAAAAAACATTAATATATGATATAATAAGTCAAGAAGGAGCATATTTAACAAGATTTTTATTAAAAAAAATTTTTTATATGAATATATTTAATAAAAATATTTAAAAGATAATATTTTCTGAATATAATGTTTAAAATTTTAATTACAGGAAGCACTGGATTTGTAGGAAAAAATTTAGTTGAAAAATTATCATTAAAAAAATTTCTAATTTACGAAGCATTTTTCGATAAAGAAAGAAGTTTAATTAATCAAGTAAGAAAATTTGATAATAAAAAAATTAAATCTCAATTCAACTTCGAAAATATAAAAAATATTGACTACGTAGTAAATTGTGCTGCAATATTACCCAGCGCTAAAGGCAAAAAAAAATATAATTTGACTGATTATCGAAAAATTAATGTTGAACAAACTTTAAATACTGCAAAACAGTTACTTAATAAAGGTGTTAAGCGTTTTATACACATAAGTACAATCTTGGTTGAAAATTTTAAAGAAGAAAATAATTTTCAAGATTCACGAGATTATTATAGAATTTCTAAATTAGAGTGTGAAATTGCATTAATGGAGTTTTCTAAGAAAACAGGATTAGAAGTTGTTATTTTACGACCACCCTTAATTTATGGTAAATTTGTAAAAGGAAATTTTTTAAGTTTATTAAATTTAATTCATAAAAAAATACCTCTTCCTTTTAAAAATATAAAAAACATAAGATCCTATTGTGGAGTAGACAACTTAACGGATTTAATAACAGTCTGCTTTAATCATCCAAAAGCAGCAGGAAAAATTTTTTCTGTTTCAGATGGTGAAGATATTACAATAGGTGATTTAATCGAAAAAATTTCAAAATATATGCAAAGCTCTATAATTTTGTACTCATTTCCTATGCTATTTCTTAAGTTAATTTCTAAATTAGTTTTTAGAACTAGTGCTATCAACAACCTAACCGAGAGTTTGAGGGTAGATATTTCAAATACTTGTAAAACATTAGACTGGAGTCCAGCATTTAGTTTGGATCATGGTATAAAAAAAACAGTTGATTGGTATCTAAAAAATAAATGATACGTCTATTAGATATTATATTTTCTCTTATTGGTTTGATTTTATTTTTTCCGGTATTTATTTTAATATTTTTAATTGAATTTTTAAATAGCGGCTCTCCTTTATTTATTCAAAAAAGAGTTGGATTAAATTTAAAAAGGTTTTCTTTAATAAAATTTAGAACGATGAAGATAGGCACTTTGTCTTTAGGTACACATTTGATTAACCCGTCTAATGTTACATATTTTGGTAATTTTCTTAGAAAATCGAAATTAGATGAACTACCTCAGTTATTAAATGTATTAATAGGCCACATGAGTTTAGTTGGACCTCGACCATGTTTGCCTAATCAGAAAAGATTAATTATTGAGCGTAAAAAAAGGGGCGTATTTAAGGTAAAGCCCGGTATAACTGGACTTGCACAATTGTCAGATATCAATATGTCAATACCCACTCTTCTTGCTAAAACTGATTTAAAAATGATTAAAAAAATCAATTTATATTATTATTTTTATTATATTTTTAAAACAGCTTTATTAATTTTGAGAAAAAAATCATAACTTATGTACAAATGTTTATTCCAAGCTTAGTAATCCCTTTCTTAATTTGGCGTTCGTTCTTTTCAGATTTGATTGTTAATTTATTAACTTTAGTATTTTTAGTTTATCCCATTAGAAACTGAATATTTTATTATTATGTTAAATAAAATTTATGCAACTACAAAAAGTATCTTAAATCTTCCTCGTTTTGTAAAACAGATTATTGCTATAATTTTTGATTTGGGTTTATGTATTTTATGTACTTGGCTTGCATTTTATCTTCGCTTAGATAAGTTTATTTTAATTAAAGGGCTAGCTTTAATACCTACGATAGTATCCCTTGGTTTAGCGCTGCCTGTCTTTTGGTTATCTGGATTATATTTAACTATTTTTAGGTATTCAGGTTTAAGTATAATGTTTTCAGTATCCATGGCTTTATTAGTTTATGGATTATTATACTTTTCAGTTTTTACAGTTTTTGGGATTGAGGGCATTCCAAGATCTATTGGCATCCTTCAGCCCATGTTATTATTTTTTGCAGTTGTAATTTCAAGATTATTTATAAAATATTTACTTGGTGGCAATTATTTTTTTAAAGATAAATCTCAGTTTTTAAGAAAAACATTAGTGTACGGCGCTGGCGTTGCGGGCCAACAGTTAGTATCTGTCTTAGCAAATAACAATGAATTAAAGGTTGTTGGTTTTTTAGATGATGATTACAAGCTTCATGGGCGGGTTTTACAAGGACAAATTATTTATTCACCTTTAAAAATTGCTGATTTAATAAATTCAAAAGAAGTACAATTAGTTTTGCTTGCACTACCATCTATCTCTCGATTAAGACGAAATGAGATCTTGAAGAATTTAAGTAATTACCCATTACAAGTGAAAACCTTACCAACGGTTACAGATATTATTGAAGGAAGAGTAAATTTATCGGATATTAAAGATTTAGATGTGGATGATATCTTAAACCGTGATCAGGTTTTACCGAATTCTGAATTATTAACTAAAAATATAACCTCAAAAGTCGTATTAGTGACAGGTGCAGGTGGTTCTATTGGCTCTGAATTAGCTCGTCAAATTATAAAACTAAATCCTCGAAAATTATTGCTTTTAGAACTAAATGAATTTGCCCTTTATAAAATTTATGAAGAGTTAAAAATTGTAAATCAAAATTTAAAAATTATTCCACTTCTTGTTAATGTCCAGGATCAAAATAAAGTGTTTGAAATATTTAAAACTTTTAAAGTGGATACTGTTTATCATGCTGCAGCTTATAAACATGTACCGTTAGTTGAGGAAAATATTTCTGAAAGTATTAAAAATAATGTTTTTGCAACTTTAACTATTGTAAGTGCAGCGTTATCTCAGTCAGTTGAAAATTTTGTACTTATATCAAGTGATAAAGCGGTAAGACCAACGAACATTATGGGAGCATCTAAGCGACTTGCTGAACTTTGCGTTCAAGGGCTTTATCAAAATTCAAAAAAAAATAAGACCAAAATGTCCATTGTTCGCTTTGGTAATGTTCTTGAATCATCAGGATCTGTTATTCCAAAATTTAAAAAACAAATAAAAGAAGGTGGACCCATTACCTTAACTCATCCAAATGTCACACGTTATTTTATGACACTCGTAGAGGCCTCTCAACTTGTAATTCAAGCTGGAGCCATGAGTGAGGATTGCGAAGTATTTGTTCTTGATATGGGTGAGAGTGTAAAAATTAAAGATTTAATTTATAAAATTATAAAACTTTCAGGTCTAACCATTAAAGATGAAAATAATGAAGAGGGAGATATTGAAATCAAAATTATTGGACTTCGACCAGGTGAGAAATTATATGAAGAATTATTATTAGGGGACAGTCCTCAAAAAACGCAACATCCTAAAATACAAAAAGCACAAGATCCCTTCATTCCTTTTAATCAGTTGGAGATTGATTTAAATAATTTAAAAACTTTATTGGATCTAAATAAAGTTTTAGAAGTAAAAGAGTTGCTTACTAAAATTGTTAAAACTTACAATTCTAATTCTGCAATTGTTGATTATATTTATTTAGAACAAAGTAAGTTAACCAAAAGTTCTTCTATATATAAGCATGAAGAGAATAAAACACTTATACTTAAAAAGAATTAATCATTTATAAATTTTTAATGTCAATAAATTATTATTTAATTAAAAAAAAAAATAATTATAAAAAATTTTTTAGATATGTATTTAAATATTTCTTTTACTTCCTTTGGATTATTGGTATTTTTTTTTTGTTAGATAAAAGCATAAAAGAATTTAATCAGCATAGTATAAAGACTGAAATAGATTTTAAAATTTTTTTTTTTATATTTATTTTTTTTATTCTAATTCAAAATATTTATAGTTATAGATTCTTTTTTTTTTTGAAAAAAATAACTAAATACCCTTCTAATTATACAAATTGGTCCATATTGTATTTTCAGACCGGTTTAATGAATTGTTTTTTAGATGGTTCTGGTCACCTATTTAGAGCAATTAAATTAAAAAAAAAAAATGTCAATTATGATCAATTCATTTCTATAAATTACATATTTTATATATTAATTTTTCTTATTAATTTTTTATTATTTTTATTTTTTTCTTATTTTATAACCGGAAAAAAAGATATTTTATTATGTTTAGTTATTGTTTTAGTACCTACATTTATTTTAATAAATAAAACATTTTATGGATTTCTTTTACTATTTTTTAAAAAAAAATTAAAGTTTGTAAAAAAAAAATATAAATACGTAGTTGTTAATTTAATATTTTATTGTAAATCTTTTTTTTCATTAAAAAAAAATATACTAATTTTTTTTTTTTTTATTTTAGTAATTTTTTTTTTAGAGCTAATAAACTTTTATTTACTCGCATCAAATTTCATAGCAATTGAAAATATTTTTTCAATTTTATTAATTTTTATAATAATTTTTTTTCTTAACAAGGTTCCATACTTGACAAATATCATTGGTTTAAATGAGATAATTCTAGGAATAGCTGCAGAAACCTTAGGTTTTCAATTTGGGCAAGGTTCATTAATTCAATTTATATATAGAATATTTTTTTATATAAGTATCTTATTTAACAATATTTTATATTATTTTATAAATTTCAATAAAAAGAGCTGATATTTTTAATTTTTTTTTTAGTATTAATAACTAAAAATATGTAATTTTAAGGAATAGCTAAAATTAACTCATTTGGTTGCGGGGCTTGGATTTGAACCAAGGACCTTCAGGTTATGAGCCTGACGAGCTACCAGACTGCTCCACCCCGCGATAAAGTTTTTTTACTTATAACATTATATTTTAAATTATCTACTTTTGTTAAGTTTGGGTGCGATGTTGAAATATTTAAGATATTTACAAAAGAATACTATTTATGTACAAAACCTTGCCTGGTGATTATTGCAAAGGAGTAACACCCGATCCCATTCCGAACTCGGCAGTTAAGCCCTTTAGCGCCAA
>Ga0214921_10006521_pt1 | contig 15936 bp, 9 predicted proteins | sample LL1505_MetaG_FD_177992 | JGI IMG/M metagenome (GOLD analysis project Ga0214921, IMG submission 177992) | Freshwater microbial communities from Lake Lanier, Atlanta, Georgia, United States - LL-1505 | ecosystem: Environmental > Aquatic > Freshwater > Lake | place: USA: Georgia | collected 2015-05-28
GATTAATGGATTAATGGATTAATGGATTAATGGATTAATGGATTAATGGATTAATGGATTAATGGATTAATGGATTAATGGATTAATGGATTAATGGATTAATGGATTAATGGATTAATGGATTAATTAATGGATTTTATGGGATGGGATGCTTTTGCAAGGGATGCTTTTGCAAGGGATGCTTTTGCAAGATGACTAGCTTAGATAGAATATACTACGACTGCTAGGACTATGAGAGCTAAAACACCCCAAGCCCAGTTAGGTACACGTGATAACAAAGTATCATAATTATCGGGACCATCTGAATACATAGAATATACATCATCTGCACTAACAGCCGAGTTAATGTATTCAACCTTAGTAATTTTACCACTAAAACCATCATCAGGTGAGAGTATAAGGTCATCATGAACTACATCAGGGAATCCAGGCAGAACGCAACTAGAACTGAGTTTGCCATCTAGATATACATCTAGGACTTGATTATATTGGCTGATAACGACATGTACCCATTTTTGTAAGGGGAACGACTGGACCATACATTTACCGGCTTTAGATTCAAATTCGGCACGTTCAGCAGCAGAAGCAGCATGAGCATCCTTAGTATCAGGGCATTCACATTCGGCTTTTTCAGTTTCAGATGGGACAGGTGCAAATTGTTCTAGGACTATATTTAATTCGGGATTATGTTTGAGATTAACTCCTGATTGTGGAATACTACCGACTTCATTACCAGACACTAGACTAAAATAATCTGGGTCATACACATCAGGTATATGTGCTGTATTAGAATTTAATTTACTTAATATTTGCATAGGGTCGGCAACTAGACCAGGTGCAGTGAGTTTATCTGTATTCATAGCACCAGATACATTTTTGGGAATATCTGCAAATCCTTGTTTGGTGGTAGAGGTAGCTCCTGCAGCAGTAGTAGTAGTAGTGGCTCCTACTGTTGTGGTAGTAGTGGCTCCTACTGTTGTGGTAGTAGTTGTTTGAGCTTCTGGGCCTCCAGCAACTAATAGATTAGAATTACCCATCATGGATACATTAACACGGAGTGTATTAACACTAGGGTCAAGATAAACTTCAGGGTTTACACCAGTATTAATATTACCCCGACGCATAATGAATTTTGGTTGTCCTTGGCGATATGAGTAATCATCAACATATACCCAGAAGCTAAGGGCATACTCATTACTATATGAACTATTTGCCAATTCAGAATTACCAATATCGAATTCAGATTGCCCGTTATGGGGCGAGCTCAAAATAACTGATTTGGTAGTTTTAGCTTTCTGGTTTGCAGTATAATAATTATATATGTAATTACCTAGCACCCAAAGTAATACAACTACAACCAGGCCAATAATTAATGCAACCATTTGTTTATTTTGCCCGCCAGTCCCAGCAGAACCCATTGTCGATTGGTTATTACCGGATTTTCGTAGATTATTTGCACCGGTTGAGAGACGTGTAGAATTATTCATTTTCCGGGATGTATCTTAATTTATTATTATTCTACATATTTTAACTACCAGCAAAACAATAAAAAAAACATCATACAAAAATACATCATACAAAACTATGGTGCCAAAACTAGGGTGCCTTCACATTATTACATAATTTTGCTTATATCCTGTGTGTTATATGGTCGGAAATAGACTTGCATATCTTTGAGCCGGCCCATGAAATTATTACCCTGTTCTCCAACTGTTATATTATCAGTCGAAATAATTGGTTCATTAGGCAATATTTTATTAAGTACTAGCCGGCCATCCAAATAAACCCGGATATGTGCTCCATCAATTGTAATAATAAAATAATTCCAACGGCGGAGTGGAATATCCCGGACTTCTATTATTGGATAGTGTGCATAAAAAGGCGATTCACGATATTTCAATTGTAATTTTAAGATATTATATTTGGGGTTGTAAAGGAGTTGAGGGCTTTCACCAATCCTTAACAGCGGTTTATCCCTAGAGTAATTAGAAGCCCATGACTTTTCAGCCTGTGGGTTTTCAATATACATATTCCATTTAAATGTCAAGCCATTACCATATCCGGGCAATACTATTTCAGTGCGGTCAGGCATAAAAGCTGGTTTCAATACGGTTTGCTCGAAATCATCACTGATAGTAAGTTCGCCAGGGACTACTGTGGTTTGTTGTGTTTTACCTGGTTTGTAAAAATAATTATAAAATACTAGAAATATAAGACCAATGAATAATATACCACTGAATGTAATAACTAAATTCATTTTGGGATTAGCCTATTTTAGTGTCTACCTTTTATATATGTGTGAGTTGGGTTTACTATTAAATGATATTTATTCTATCTATGGGCTAACTAATAACATAATTCCGATAATCAAATTCCGATAATATAATCTTAATAAATAAATATCCATTGTTAATAAATAATCGGATTATCTAACCTAGCATAGCTCTTAATATGCCAACTACCAAAAAAACTAAAACGACAACAAAAATGGGTAAACATGCAGGCAAGCATACGGCTAAACACCATACAACTAAGAATAATGCTAGTAAAATAGCCCCTAAGAAACAATCATCTTCCGGAAAACATTTGAACGTCACTGATGCTAAAACAGCAGCCGAATTACGCACAGCTATGAAAAATGGCCGTGTGATTGTTCTTTATCACGCAGAATGGTGCGGACATTGTAAAGATTTTCTGCCAGAATGGCAAAAGTTCGTAGCAATTATGAAAAATAAACCCGAAGTTGGATGTGTTACTGCCGAAGTCGAATCTGCTAATCTAGGGCTGATACCTGAAGCCGGTGTAGAAGGATTCCCTACCATTCGGTATTATAATTCTGCGACTGTGAACCGTGCACCATCAGAGAATACTGAGAGAGCAACTGGGTTGGCAGCGTTATTTGGATTGGCAGATGAAACCCGTGAGGCTGCAAAAGGTGCAGCGGGCAACGGAACCGATTATACCGGTGCTAGGACATCAAATGCACTCCTAGAATATGTTAGTAAGACCGGCAAACAATCTGGTGGTGCAGCTGCCAAAAAAGTTGACAAGAAAGTATCCAAACCGGCGGGTGAGGGTGTATTCAAAGAATTGGTTAAAAAGGGTCTGAATCCCAAAACTATTACACCAGTCTTCAAACGTGAATATCGCCGCTTGGAACGCGCTAGTAAACATGCTAAGGAAACTTTGCGGGAAATCAAAAAGTCAATTGGCTTCAAAAACTAAAAACCAGATTAGGCTACCGTTCACATAGAATTACCGCATTCGCAATCATCAGGCGGCTATTCTCTTAATTTTTCAGAATATTCTTGTAATTTGCGGGTTTGTGCGCGAATATCATCTAGGTCAGCCGAATCAGGGATAAATACCAAATCCATAATAGTAGCGGGTGTACTTACTGGACCGAGTATGGTTAATGGTAAGTTATTCCATACTGGTGCTCCCTTAAGCGTTTGCATCCTGTGTAATTTACCATTTAGATAAATTTCAATACCACCTTCTACCATATTAATACTGAGATGGAATAATTTACGGGTGGGTATATTCTGTATATCTATGTATTCAAGTGTTTGTTGGATGGTGGTGCTAGGGCTAGGACTAGTTTGCCGACGGGTAGTAACACAAATACGCAAATTATTATTGAATGGCGCTAACCAGATACCTAGACATTGTTCAGGGCGCTCGGCACTCACTGATTCCCAATAAGGAGTATCTAGTGGCTCACCAGCAGGCCAAGAAGTACCTTTACATAGAATATTCCTCCACTTACCATGCCCTTCATAGAAATCATTAATATATAAGAATAGGGAGAAATTGAAACGGGAAACAAATGGTGGTCGGGCGAATTCAGTTTCTTTGATTGTCATTAGTCCATTGGCTAGACCGACAATGGGTTTATCAGTATTAATCTTTTTATGCAGTTTTTCAGTGATACGTTCGGGTTTAACCCAACTTGTAAAGTTAACACTATCATCCCGCAACCGGCCTTCTTCTGAACCGATACATGTCAAAGTATCCGAATTAAAGGTAACACCTTGGCACATTGAATCTTTTTGACACCTAGATACACATGTTTCTACTTTGTCGGAATCCATCTTGAATAATGGTTCATATGCTAGGACATCCGAGCCATAAAATGTCTGCGCCTGTTTATAATCTGTATCCCGGCGATAATAGTAATACAATCCGTATGCAATAAACCCGAATGTTACTAACATAATGAATGCCAAGAGGATGGGGTTTTCAAAAGGGTCAGTTAGTCCGGCTTCTGGGTCATCAAAATCAGTTATAGGTAGATTTGTATTTTTGGCTATTGAACTATTATTTTGTTGCTTTGCAGTCCTAGCACTAGTTGATTGCCGACGACTTATAGTTTGTCTAATACCACGATTACTAGCTAGTGTACTACCTGTTATTTTATTAGTTGTTGCCCTAATCCGGTTTGTAAGATTATTGGATACTGCCGACATACTTATAGTAATACCGGTGTTTTTATTAACAACCCATATATTATTTGATTCTATTAGATTATTCAAAACTAAAACTTAAAACTAAAAACAAAAGTAGTATTCATAAAATTAATTTGAACGGTTTGTTTTACCTTTTTTATTCTTATTTTTATCACCTTTTTTACCTTTAGCAAAAGCTTTTTCTTGATTTTTGCTTGCCATACCCATATTTTGATAAATAGAATATGCTTGTCCTAATGGATTCAACCTCAGGATAAGTTGTAATGCATAAGATATTTTAGCAATAGTTTCATCGTGAGTATATTTCTTATCTGCTTGTAATTGTGTTATAAGTTTTGTTGCACCTGCTTCTGTATTTAATATATCAACAAATTTATCACCCGGTGGCAAACTAAAAAAAGTTACAGTACTCCAGTCTTTTGCAACATTAGATAGTTTACCTATTTGCCATAATAAATCCTCCAAATCCCTGACCAAATTATCAGAACTTGCTACATAATTATTCTGCGCCAAATATGCCTTGTTTTCTTTGAGTTTATCATATAGTTTTTGACCGGCATTAGTGTATGCATCTTTAGACCCGGGTTCCACTTTGGGTTCCAATTTAGCAGTAATAAGGCTAAATTCGGGTAATTCAAATTCATCTTTGGCAGGTTTAATATCAAGGATTTTAGATTCATAAGTACGGATAATACTCATTTTTTCATAGGCTTTGTATAATTTTTCAGAATATGCTTGGAATTCCGGGCTAGAGAATTTCTTTATTATTTTATCCATTTCCTCTAGGTTTTTGTAATAATCAGACCCAGGTATGAGACGTTTATTAAGGTAATCCATACGTTTGTTGTATCTAGGATTTAATGGTGATAGTGTACCGCCCGGCACAGCAGTTTGCCCACCTTGTGTAGGAATGGCAGATGCCGGAATACCAGCAGCAGTCGCAGCAGCATTGTATGTACTATTATATAAAGCTAATGCAGCTCCTGTGTTTTTAGCATCAATCAGTGCAATAGCGTCATTTTTCATCCAATAAATTAGATCTGCAATTAGAATTTTCATGGGTAGAAATATAACTGCCAATTTAGCAGGCTCATGTTCGCCAAAAAAATTATCTGCATATGCATCATCCCATGTTTTTGAGCCACCAAGTTGATCTAGTTTTGTCTTTAATTCATCTAGTATAGGTTCTCTAGGTACTACAGGATAATTATTCATATCATAACCAAATCCATACTTACCATAAATAGTATATGTACCATTTGAGAAAAGAGGATTTATTGCAGGTGTTGGTGAAAAACTCAGTTTAATACCAGCTAATTTACAAACTAACTCATTCAGATGGCATGTCAATTGAAACATATAATACGCATATTGTGCTTCATTAATTGGGTTTTTCATATTAATATTAGTTCTTGGTTGTAGAGAACCAGCTGCTGGGATTAAATCAGGATTAGGTGGATTAGGTATTGGTACATGAGAAAAGTTTATTGTTACAAAATGAGGTTGTGCCGCTCCCAACCAAGTTTTAAACAAAATACTCGGGCCACTAAAATTGTAATAATAGTCAAAACTATTTGGCGCAGTACCAGTTAAATCGTTTATAGCTATATTGTTTTTTTGTAATTTGAGTGTTAAATTAAGTGTCGGTGGTTGCCCTCCAGTTGCACTAAACTCATAACCGTTTGAGGGATTATTTGCATTGGCAGCATCAAGAAAACGCATAGGTGCTAGGTCTGCTTCCCGCAATGTTGCCGTCATAACACCACCTAATAATGGATGTAATAAAACATATTCATCATATTCAAATATATTATTTAATACTGTTCGTAAATTATTACCTAATTTATAAAACACTGGTAATATAATATAGTCATTTCCCATTAATCTCATGTCACGTAATCTATCACATGTTGTTCCTAAAAGACTGAGAAAATCTCTATCTTTCGTTCTTTCATTATTATATTCAAGTATGTTATAAACATAGTAATTACCTTTGATTTGACAATAATCCCTTTGGTTACGTAATACTTGTGTTTGTGTTCCAGTTATTCTAATTGTTGAGGAATCATAAATTGCAGTAAATAATTCATATGTATATCCTCCATTTCTAGCATCATAAGTCAAATTTTTATAATTAATTACAGGTATATAAATAATTTTATCATCTGCAATTTGGTCTATTGCCACATTTACATGGTCTATATATTTCTGGCTTATTCTACGAACTCCATATGGTAATGTTAATATTTTAACATGTGTTGGTTGCATTGGGCTAGTTGTATTTAATGGTATATATCCTTCTGCTATTACTAGAGCTGGAGCTGCACTAGCTTGACTCCATACAGCACCATCATCTGTATGGTCGAAAAATGCATTTCCATGTGGTGGTTCTCGCGGAAGATTGCCTTTTAAATACACACCACCTGTTTGTTTTCCACCATGTAATATAATTCTATGTGTATCATCTTCTTTCCTAGTACCAACAGCACCACCTTTCATTTTCTTAACCATGTCCTTTAACCGGTCCCTGCCTTTTTGTTCGTTAGTACCCAAATCATTTTGTGTATTGGCTAAAATCTGCGAAATTGATACTACAAAACTCTGCGCGGAAACTACACGATGCATATCGGGTAATAGTGACGAATTAGGTATTAACTTAATGAAATTCGCTTTTACTTCTTTTAATGCATTACCAACTCCCTCTTGAATTTCATATGCCTTTTCTGCATTTTCCAAAAATTTGACATAAATTTTTTTTATGTCTTCAAATTCGGACATACCGGCCACCAGGCCATCAATTATATTACCATTGTTTGCAACAAGTTCCCGGAGTTTATTTAAATCTGTTTTATACGTTCCACTTTCCTCAATTGCCGCACTTATATTTTTATAAACATCGGTAATTTCTCTATCCCAGTCATCTAATTTTTCCTGCATAACTTTTTTATTTTTACTTGTATATACGCTACCTACGGTAAGTGTTGTTTTATAAAAATTCAATGTATCAATTATTTTTTCTTTTTTATTCACTAATTCCTCATATTCATTCCTGCGGGTATCACTAAATGCAAACATTTTCTCATATTTTTCACGATTTTTCTGGTATTCTGCTATTTCTTTGCGTTGGAATTTAGTTAATTCGCTAACATTTTTATTAGCGACAGCTGCTTCTAAAGCTTTCAAATTTTTAGCACGCTCTATTTCTTTGGCATAATAATTATATTCTTTATTAAGCTCTTGATATGCTTTTTGCTGTGCGTTCACTTCCTCTATTATTTTAACTATAAACCCGCTCTTTTTCCAAATGAAAGAACCTTTATGTTCTGCATATTTTCCCGAGAAATAACCTTTTATTAAAAATATTTTATTGGCTTCGTTTACATTTTCCTCTAATACTATGCTAAGTCTTTTTATTTCTTGTGCTGCTGATTGTTTACGACGTTCCATTATATTTAGTTTCACTTGGTCTGTTTGCAATTTAGATTCATTTGCAATCATAATATTCCACATAGCTTCATATTTTTTATTCAAAAACATATCACGGATTGCTTTCACTATTTTCTCCGTTACTTCTTTACCACGTGCTACTTCAACTTCATATCCGGCCATATTTGAATTGATTTGTGCACGCAATTTTTCAAATTCATCGATGAATTGATTGAATTTACGTAGACCAAGCATAATTTTGGCTTTTTGTAGCCATCCAATTTCATCTTTGGAATCACCACCCTCTTGCCCGAAATCATATGGGATTATCGCACCATCTCCACCACCGCCTACCATTCCTAGACCGCCAGATTCGGCTAAACTTATCCTATATGTCAATTCGGCAGGGGACATTTGCCGTACTAATTCTTCATCCATAGGTTGGACTACTGATATACCACTAGTTTCTTCATTACCGCCACCAACTTGTGACGTAGAACCCAATAAAGTGAATAATTCAGTACGTAATTCTCCCATCAAATCATTATTTTGTTGTCGGGCTTCTACAGAAATATTAGGATGGCTTTCCGCCGTCCAATCTGCTAAACTATCTAATAATGTTGCCCCGTCCATATTTACACATAATAAATATTTTTATCAAATCGATTAAAAACGCATGCCCTCAGCATGTGAATCTAAAATAATTAATAACTACGTGTATTAATTATTAACATAAGGAAAAATTGTTTATTCATATTACTAATTCATTCATTTTTAAAACAAGCTATTCCACTACAAACTATTACTTTTCAAATCACAACTATTAAACATGAAATCAACTGGTGTCGGACAAAATCGTCAATATCCTTCTACTTATGCTCCTCTAGGCATCCAACCACAACAACAAGATGCCGGGCAATCCCGCCAAAGGGATCCAGAACAATCCCAGCAAAGGAATGGATACAGGAATCCATCAAGATATAATAATGGTAGTGTTGGTGGTAGCATGGGAAGAAGTGTGGAAGGGCACCGGAATCAAAATGGAACTTCATACACGGGTGGTAATACATCATATCGCCCTAACAGACAAAATACTAGTAATGACAAACATCAGGGGGATACCTCCAAACGAAATCATGAGGGAGGCAATCAACAACGTAGACCCAATTATAATATGTCAGTAACAGCTGATTATCAACCCAGGCAAATCCAGAAATCTGCCGACCTAGAATCTGAATACTCTAGGCTAAATCGGCAAGATGAAATGACACATTATGTTGAAGACCCAGGAAATCCACTATCTGCAACAGATATTGCAACTGCAGCCGCCGCAACAGCTTTGACCGGGTCTGGTAATAGCCAAGAGTTACCGGTACTTACTCTTAAGAATAGTCTCAGCAAAATTAGTTTCTGCGACCGTGAGTGCTTCAATGTCAACGATAACACGACTAAAGAAGCCATCTTGAAATACATTGAGACAAAATACCGTGGTCTGAATATCATTGATAACCAGTATGTACTAATGAAACCGCATATGCTAAAGAATATCACGTACCACGAACATATTCTGACGACATTTACTAATGGCAATCCATATTTGCTTTTCCTTACCCGGATTGACAATGTCCCTTGTAGCATTTTCATTGACCGTAAGGTAAAAGACGGTTATTGCTATCCAAAGATTCATTGCGTACAATATAAGTTTGCAAATGAACTATTTGATAATGAAACGGTATTCACTGGGGAACTTGTCCGGGATGTTAACAGGAATTTTCAATACCTAATTAGCGACCTACTCGTACATAATGGTGAATACATTAAACATAGGAACATCTTGGCTAGATTCCAGGTATTACATAGTATCCTAGACAACGAATATACTGCAGACCCTTCTACTGAGATTTGCCCTATATATTGCAAACGACTCTTTCAATATGCCGATATAAAATTCCTCCTCAAGGATTTTATGCCACAGCTCTCATATACTTGTAAGGGCATAGTATTTCATACACTCAATAATCAGTTCAGTGATTATGCATGGATTATGCCTAGAGAGAAGCAAATTGATGTCCCTCGCCGACATGAGGTTGATGCTGAATTTTACCGGCGTTTCCCTGAATATGAACAATACAGGTCAGCCGATACTAATCAAATGACATATCTAACTGGTGCAGAGCCATCAACAGGAGTAGGTGCGCACTCAGGTGAAACTACTCAACCTACAAGTGGGACCGTGAATACAGGTAATGGGCGCCGGCAAGCATTTGTTAGCGCCGATGCACTGTCATCTGACCCACAAAAGGTAATGCTAGGAACCAGTCAATATTATATACGATTCGATGACCCAGTTGTCCTATTGGCTATGAGAACGGATATTCCAGATATTATTAATCTATATACCCAAGATAATCTAGCTGATAAACTAGGATATGCATTTATTCCCAATCTACGGGTTAGCCAAATGCTATACCAGGCATTTAACTCATTATCTACAGGGCAAATAACTGTGCCGGTTTCGGTAACTTACCATCGTGTATTCAATCGTTGGGTTCCTTATGAAATTGCATCTAGTGCAAAATTAATTGATTCATCTGACACACTTGAAAGAAAGAAAAAAACACATAATCTTTCTGATGCTGGGTCTTCAGCCGGTGAAAATATTACTGCTATTGGGCTAGTGCCTTAGTTTTGGTGTTCTAGGACACTATTTATTTTTTAAAAGATTGTTATTTAAAAGTAGACAAACAGTAACTAAAAAATAAATAGTGTCCTAGCACTCCTCCTAGATGTTAACCTAACTCTTGGTACGAGGTTATTGGTGCGAGGTTATTTAGGAGTGAATTCTACTTTATTTCCCGGAATTGCCTGTTTATCAGCAGCATCGGTTTTAGTCTTATTGAATCCCTTATTAATATATGAAAAGTCATCTTGCCCTGCGCGACTGCGCTCTTCACTTTGTTGTTCGCGGACACTCTTACGACGGTCAATTGGCTTGGCAGACGGCTCATCTAGGATATCAGTATCTGTACCATATGCAGGAAGATTAACGAATATAGTCTGGGGGTTAACGGTTGTACCACTTTGGGTCAGTGAAAATGATATCTTGGTTTGACCCACAGATACACCGGGGGGGCGCAATTTTTCAAGGTCAGTATTAGTAGCATTCCTATTAAAATTGGTTTTATTACTTATTTGTGTAGTAAGTGACAAGACTTTTCGGGGAAACATAATACTTGCAAGCTGGAAATCCCCAGTGCTATTCGCACTCTGGAAATCCCCAGTGCTATTCGCACTCTGGAAATCCCCATATTTACCTAGTTTGGCAATACGCCAATTTTGGCGTTCATCAGTAAGATTCAATTCCACTATATCGACTTCAGTTGCTGATTTAGCCCGGACTGCCCTATTAAATTCATCGCTTTCTCCATTCCAATTGAGAATAACAAATCGATTGGGTTCCATGCCACCATAATGCCGGATATACATGCGTTGTCCGCTTTGGCGATGAATTACAATGCCTTCAGGCATAATCCCCAAGAATGCGAAAACACTATATTTGCGGTCGGTCTTATATGGATGCCCGAACCAACCCATACCTAGATCAGTAAATTCGGGTTCAGGTTCTTTCACTGGGATATCTTCAGGTGATAGGCACTCAGGCTTAATCCGGTAGAACTTACCATCACCAGGCTGTGGACCGAATTTTTTATTTCGTAAGTTTTTATAAGATGCTTTGGTACCGCGGACAATATTATAACCAGCATTAGCGTCCTTAGCAGTGAAATTGTCAGTTTGCCAATAATCATTCTTATACCAATTGCGGCTGAATTGGTATGCGAACTCCGGTTCTTCTGCACGTGGTATTTCTTCTAGACATTTATCAGGTAAACAAACTAGGCCTGTATATCCTTTTATTTTATCATATTGTTCTCCTATTGGTTTATCCGCGAAATATCCATATTTTCGCGCAGTTTCTATATCACCACGTTTATCTCTTTCATAATAATCACCTAAACATTTATATCCAGGTTTGCTTGTTTGTGCTTGATAAAATCGGCCATCTACACCATATCCATCCGCAACACCACGCCCACCTTTTTTAAGAATATTTGTCCCTTTACGATCTTTCCAAGTAAATTCTAATTTATCAGGGACCACAACGTCACCACTAACTAGAATGGTCTTCTTTTTGGTATCTGTCATAGTATTTGGGTTAGTATCCACAAACACTTGCCCGATCGGGTAAAAAGTTTTGTTACCATCTTTAATAATTTTAGGAATCATAGCACGCGGCCTAGGGATTTTGCCATAAATCCCGTCTTTTTTAGCACGCCATTGGTCGAATCTCTTAATAGCATCTGGCATAGATGAAATAATCCATGTTTCATCCAATTTACTTGTGTCCTTATCGCTATATTCAATTTCCCGGATTTCCAATTGAGCACGGAGTTTACTAGGGAATCGTGTATTCGCCCTGACGATAGGTTTTCCAGTTTTGGGGTCAGTACCATAATTAATAGTTCCCGCACGACAAATTTCAGCTTTAAGTGGCCTAAAAACACGGGTTGTACCCCAATACCAAATGTCATATTTCTCAATTTCCTGATTGAGATATTCTGCCAATTTAGGTTCATCTTCAGGTGTTGTATCGGTAGTTGAAACCATTTTATTAGCTGCAACTTTGTCAATGGCGTAGAATCCAGCAATCCATTCACGCCATGTTCCAGCCAAATATCCGCTAAGGTCCTCTAAACTCTTCGCGAATGTTTTCCTTTTACCAGCTGGTAGTCTATTCAAGTCGGCAGTAGGTAAATCTAGGAGTATTTCGAATTGCTTACTCGTTATCATACGGTCAACTGTATTATCCAAATAAATATTCACAAGGCGAATACTGGTTGGGTCATATACCATATCAGCTGTGATTGCAGTCACTGGTTGGACCGTGCCAGAGTTTGGCTTTTTCCCTGAAGATTGTGGTTGTGTTTGTTGCTGTGCTAGGACTTCATCCACTATTCCTTGTTTCACCATTCGCATCGCATAATAAGTGTTATTCCCTGAGTCGCATTCACCGGGCATCCCGGAATCACCTTGTTGTCCCGGAATACCTCTCGCACCAGACGGTCCAGTTTTATTCACTAAAACCGACCAAAAGTTACCTAGCATAATAATAGTCCCTAGTGTCAACCCGAATAAAATATATGCGACCCAAAAAAGGGAATATGCAGACGGTGAGTCTAGGTCTTCTGCTAATTTTAAGCCACCATAGATATATATCATAATTGCCACTATAGCAATAAATATTCCTAGAATTAACATATTGCCACCTGCCGATTTATTTGGATTTTTGCGGTGTCTTTTAAGGTAATTAGAGATAATAACCTAGATGTTCCTTACTTAAGTTGTATTCATATTACCGTAGATTGTCTATGACATAGTGTTTCACTTGAATTCGAACCCACCCATGGGTGGACTTATAATTCAATGTGAACGGTATATATTTATTGTAAATTAATAACTCAAAAAACAAACTCAAAAAACAAACTCAAAAAACAAACTCAAAAAACAAACTCAAAAAACAAACTCAAAAAAAAATCATTCAATTAAAAGTAAAAATATCAGCTGCTGATTTATTGGTAGATTTTTGAATTAACCGGTTTCGGTCGGCTCCTAGATACGATTTGGTCTTGGTATTCTGTATCTGGAATTCTTTCATTTGACTTCCTGGTGCACCGGTAAATTGCATCTGAAATATTTGTGCGGGGTCATATGGGTTACATGCTGAATACTTAATGCCACTATTGGTACCCATTGATTTGGCACATAAATCCGGGTTATTGGGGTTGGCGACTAAATAACTCATTGGTTTAGGTGTCGCGAGTTTGGCTTTCCTATTACCGCTGCGTTTGGCATTTTGTTTTTCTTGTTCTAGGACTTCGGCGCTCGGTATAAATGCAGGTGCACTATATAACTTCAAGTCCCGGAGTGAATTTGTTTTGCCACGTGCCGAAACCCATGTACTCATACCATCAGTCCCTTCACCACCTTTGCCATCCGTTCTACTAATAGTACTAGGTATATTAACATAACTAAGAATGGAATACTTGCTGTCCCTTTTACTAGGTGGGCTATACACACCACCAGTTTTAGTTAAACCAAGTATATTCAATGTGTTTGGATGCCGGTTGATATCACCTTGAGTTTGTGCCTGTGATTGTATACCAGGTGCGTCACATTTCTCTTCCATAATTGGCCGATATTCCTTACCTAGACCCCAGTAGTATATGTCATATTTCTTGAATTCATTCCAAGGATTTTCAGCCACCCAATCCCAACTATTCTCTGCACCAACTGTCTTAAAATACGCCGACCCACCACTTTGATAAAGTTTAATAGCTAGGTCCCCCCAAATAGTTTTCAAATAGTTTATCAGGTTTTGCTCACCCTTATAAGGTGCCAATTGGCTGTATTCAGGTGAAGAACACATAGACTTAACACGTTCTTTAACAAATACATTTTGGAAGTTAGTACTGGTTAGTCGTTCTTCAGCAGGCACACCGGATTTGGCTTCTTCAGCTGCAACCCGTTTAACTATGTGTTCTAGGATGCCGGATTGACAGAGCCCAGTACGGCATTCAGGATCACATTCACCTAATTCACCTGGGTCACCTGATTCACCACGGTCTCCACGGGGACCTCGTGGGCCGGTTTTAGCCTTCATAACTGTGTAGTAATAACCGGATAGCCCAATATTTACTAGTGTCCCGATAGTAATAATATACATCATCCAGAACAAAAAATATAGAATACTGTCATCTATATTACTACTCAAGTTAATACCTATTGCAAATGCAATTATTAGTCCTAGCACAGTAAAAAATATTATATATGTTAGCATTTTTTTGGCGCAGGTGGTAATTAATACTTTTTGTTTATTTATAAGTCAGTTTTTATTCATTGTGTGTTATTTCTTCATTAGTAATAAATAAAGCTATAAAATATTGAATTAGTAGTTAGCGATTGCCAAAATGGATATAACCACATTTCTCATCCTAGTCACCATTTATTTGGTATTAATCGTAATTAGTATGTTTATTGAGGACAAACAATATAAGATATATTACTTTGCCATCGTGGTTCTAGGAACACTTTGTTTCCTCAACGTATATTTGAGTGTAATTTACTATATAAAACTCCGGAATGAACCAGGTATTCCGGGTCCACGAGGTGCTCCAGGTCCAAAAGGGGCTAAAGGTGGAAAAGGCAAATGTTCTGTTGGTGAATCATGTGGGTTCACAAAAAACGATGCGAGTGCATTCTTATATAAGACGGCTGCTGAGAAATTCGATACCACCGAAACTTGTCTCAAGGCACCTAGCCTTAAGAATTGCCAGGGTGGAGTTGCTGAAGTAGAGCGCTTGCAAGCTGTTAACCGACAAATTAAACTATTGGAATCGCTAGCAATAAATGGGAAATTCACCAGACAAGAATTTGAGGAAAAAGTAACACAGGCATTTGATAGGTTATAAAAACCCCAAAAAACTACTAAACCCCAAGAAACTACTAAACCCCCAAAAACCCAACAAACCCACCAAACCCACCAAACCCCAAAAACCCAAAAAAAATATGTAATTGTTTCACGAGTATGCGTAAACACAAAATACAAATTAAAATCATTGTCAAACAGATACTCCTGCGATGCAGACAAACGGGATTATGCTGCGTGACCCTCCTCCTGGATTCCTGCAAACAAACACTCGATAGAGTGCTCGTTATCGTCCAGTATGTAGTTGAGCCAAAACGTCGAATCGTCATCTATAACATCAAAACCGGTCTCAACCGATGAAAGCCATGCGTCTTCAGTGAGTGGCTCATGGAGAGACCACATGCCTTCATTGTGACTGGTTTCAATGTCAAAGATTACAAAATCTTTACGGTTGTCATCCATAACAAGTACGAGTGCACGTTGTTGACGGTAGAAAATCCGGCACCAAAGCCCTTGGAAATCTACTGGCAATGGGATGGATGATTGCAAGAACCCGCC
>Ga0214921_10006522_pt1 | contig 15935 bp, 20 predicted proteins | sample LL1505_MetaG_FD_177992 | JGI IMG/M metagenome (GOLD analysis project Ga0214921, IMG submission 177992) | Freshwater microbial communities from Lake Lanier, Atlanta, Georgia, United States - LL-1505 | ecosystem: Environmental > Aquatic > Freshwater > Lake | place: USA: Georgia | collected...
TCAATCTCTTTAGCAAGTAATATTAAATCTGCAACATTTGCTAAAGAGATTGATAAACAAATAGCTAAAACAGTTATTGAAGATGATACAACTTTAGATCAAATTAATTCTGAGATAGATGGTAACACAACTGCTATTGGAGAATTTCCACAACAACCAATAACATTACCTACAGTTTAATGTGGCACAAGATTTATTACAACAGCTACAATCAATTAGAGCAAAAGCTGTAAACAATTTAGAATCACAACATCAAAAACTATTAATAGATACTTTACAAAACTTAGAAAAAGAAGTTGTAAGAATTGTATCTGAATTGCCTATTCAAGAAGGTGCATTATTTAATACAAGATTAGCTATTGAGATTAGACCAAAATTACAACAAGCGATTGAAGATTTATACCTTACTAAAGTTCAAACATTTATAAATGACTATGATAAGATTGCAGGTACGATTGTAGCAACTTATGGAAAGCTTCCTATACCAAACGAGTTTAAACAAATAACAGAAGCAGATTTAGTTACTATTCAACAATTAAAAAAAATAGCATTTAGTCAATTTCAAAATCTAGCAACAGAATTTAGCAATACATTAGCACAAGAGGTTTATCAAAGTACATTAGTAGGAAAACAATTTGCAGATGTAGTACAAACTATTAGAGATAAAATTAATGGTATCTATCAACAAGCTGATACTAGAAAACAAAAAGAATTAGTTCATTTTGTTCAAGCACAAAGAATTGCTGGTAAAACAAATACAGAAGATTTTAAAACTGCTGTAGATGAACTTAAACAATCTTATGGTTCAACAGTTACAGGTGCTAACTTAGCAGTTTATTCTTCTCAAATAGTACAAGATGCTTTAATGGGATTTGATGGACAATTTGCAAAGTATAGAGCAGATGAATTGGGTTTAACTAGCTATATTTATTATGGTTCAATTATTAGAGATAGTAGAGATTTCTGCGTAGAACACGCAAATCAAATATTTACTGAAGATGAAGCTAGATCATTATGGCAACAAGATTGGCAAGGCAAATCAGGTAGCGACCCATTCTTAGATAGAGGTGGATATAATTGTCGTCATCATTGGCAACCAGTAAATCCTGATTGGGGTACTATCAAAGAAGATGGTACTTTTGAATACACAGCAGAATAGAACATTTTAGCAACAAGTTTGTTGCATTTTTACAATTTCCTTGATAATTGACAATTATAACAATATAGAAGGAGAACAAACAATGAACGACAAAGTACAAGAGTCGGTTGAGAATACAGCATCTCAAGACAATGCTGGAGTAAAAGAAGTTTCTGAAACAACTTCAACTGAGAACAAAGTTTTTACTGCCGAGCAGTTAGAACAAATAGTTCAAAGAAGATTAGAACGATATAAAAAAACTGTTTCTAATAAACTTGATGGCATAGATATTGAAGAAGCCAAAAAGTTACTTGAAGAAAAGAAACTTAAAGAACTAGAAATCGCTAAACAACGTGGCGAGTTTGATAAAGTTCTGAAGGAAACAGTATCAAAAAAGGATTCAAAAATTCAATCGTTGGAATCTGAATTAAAAAGGATTCGTATTGATGAAACATTAGTCAATGTAGCTTCGCAATACAAAGCTGTTAAACCAGCAGAAGTAAAGCAACTACTTAGAAATAATGTTAGATTGAACGATCAAGGTTCTGTTGAAGTTATCAACGAAGATGGAACTCCTAGATACTCAGATAAAGGCGAACCAATGTCAGTTAATGATTTGGTAAGCGAATATTTAAAAAACAATCCTCATCATGTGATGGCTACTCAAAGTGGTAGTGGTTCACAAAGTAAGATTGGTGGTGCATCGCCTAAGCAAATAAAAATAGGTGATCTTGATTTAAGTAATCCGAATGACAGAAAAGTTTATGCTGAAATGAGGAAACAACGAGATCAGGGTTTATTAAAAATGAAAATAACAACTAACAACTAACTAAAATAAAACAATGGCTAATGAAACAACAAGTTCTACACTATCGGAACTTTATACAAATATAACACAAGAAGCGATCTTCACATTCCAAGAAACATCTGTGATGAGACCACTTGTAACTTTATACCCTTTAATGGGTTCTGGAAAAGTGGCAGAAGTGCCAGTTTACCCAGCTATCAGTGCGGCGGCAGTAAACGAAGCAACTGATCTATCTAATACAGCAGTAAACCCTACTTCAGCTACTATCACAGCTTCTGAAGTTGGTGTTATGACAACTCTAACTGATCTAGGTGCTAATTCAGCTTCTAGAAATGTTGGTGCTGATATTGGTAAATTATTCGGAGAAGCAATCGCTAAGAAAGTTGATACTGACTTAGTTGGATTATTCTCTAGCTTCACTACAAATACTGCAGGTGCTGCAGGAACAGAATTAACTGCTGATCTTTTATTCAAAGCTCAAGCTCAGTTAAGAACTTTATCTGTACCAGCTCCTTACTATGCTGTGTTTCACCCTAAAGCTCTTTTCAATTTGAAAAAGACTTTAACACAAGCTGGTTACGGAACATCTTCTTACGCAGTGTCTGACATTGGTAACGAAGCATTAAGAAACGGATATATCGGTAGAATTGCTGGTATTGATGTATTTGAAAATGCTAACTTATCTATTGATGGTTCTGATGATTCAGTTGGCGGAGTATTCCACCCTGCATCTATTGGTTTAGCTATGAAAGAAGATTTCAAAGTAGAAACTCAAAGAGATGCGTCTCTAAGAGCTACTGAAATTGTTGCTTCTATCGTTTATGGTAAAGCAGTAGTTAAAGAATCTTTCGGTGTAGCAGTAACAACTGACGCAGCATTTTAATTAATGCTATTTTGGTGGGGGAGTAAAATCCCTCACCAACTACAATGAAACAGATAGACAGTCCAAAAACAGTTTTACATTTTAAAAACAAGGATTATGTTTATCGCTATGTGCTAGTAGATAGATTTAAACATACATCAAACGCACATTACGGATTTGATAAAGAACTAGGAATGACTGAAGCAGAAATATTTGCTAAAGTAACTCCTAGAAAAATAAGAAGAAAATATATTATAAAGGATTAACAAATGGCAAATTTTTCAACTGACACAGATTTAACATTCTATCAACCAGATATTTTAGGATTTGGTATAGCATCATTCACAACTCCAAATGATTATCATGCACAAGCAAGAGCAGATATTGAAAGAGATTTAAGAATTAAATGGTATCCAGTTTATGTTAAACAAACTTATAGAGATATATCTTTGCTTAATACAACTGAAATGAATCCAGCATTATTAACTGATTCACAATTTAAAAGATTATCTGTTTATAAAGTAATTGGTTCTTATGCTTGTCCACAATTAACTAAATATAATTCAAATGATAATCCTGACAGATTTCAAGTAATGATGAAACACTATCAGCAACTATATGCAGATGAATTTGATTCTATTTTAAAAGATGGTGTTGAATATGATGCAGATGATTCTAATACTGTAGCAGATTCTGAAAAAGCACCTTATCATAGACTTCAACTTATCAGATGAAAATAACTGTTGAAGATAACCTAAAAGAAGTCTCAGCAGAAGTTCAAAGAGATATTATAAATCAACCAAATGTTTTACAAAAAGCATTAGGAAGAACTGCTGAGTTCATAATGTTCTTAATTAAAAAAAGAACAGCTATTGGACAAGATTCAGAAGGAAGACAATTTCCAAAATATACTTCAGTTTATGCTGGGTTTAGAAAAAGCAAAGGCAGACAAGTTGCTTATCCTGATTTAAACTTTACTGGTCAAATGTTATCTAATATGACTCAAAGATCAACACCAAGTTATGCAATCATTTACTTTGCAAATAAATTTCAAGCTGTTAAAGCTATGGGTAATAATAACAAACGTAAATTTTTCACAGTTGGAGAAAAAGAATTACAACCAATTATGAATGTATTTATGAATGAATATAATAAACTTACAAATAGATAATGAGCAAAAGAGAAGATATAGCATCAAATATAGTTTCTGTTTTAACAGCAGTAACATCACCTATTACTTTAAAAAAAATTACTAGAGAACCTTTTAATGTTGATGAATTATCTGAGCAACAATATCCAGCAATATTTATTCAATCAGGAAATGAAATAAGATCAGATGAAACAATGTCATCTTCAACAATTACAAGACAAGCACAAGCAGATTTTGTTATAATTGGTTATGTCAAAGGAACTACAAGTAATATTGACACCAAACGTAACGAACTCATAACCACTATTGAAACTACATTAAATAATGATAGAACAAGAAATGGATATGCGAAAAATACTCAGGTCGTAGAAGTATCTACTGACGAGGGTGTTTTATTTCCAATCGGTGGAATCAGAATGGTAGTGAGGGTAATGTACCAATACACTTCTGGTACACCATAATACTAACAAGGAGAACATAAAATGGCAGGAAACGTACACACAGGGTCAGAAGGAACAATTAAAATTGGAACTGACACTTTAGGAGAACTTAGAAGTTATACACTAGAAACAACTGGTGCAACTATTGAGACTTCTAACATGGGAACAACTGCAAGAACATATAAAGCTGGTTTAACTAGCTGGACTGGTACTGCAAGTTTATTTTGGGACGAATTAGATGCTGCACAAACAGCTTTAACAGTCGGTTCAGAAATAACATTAAAAGTTTACCCAGAAGGTGCATCAGCAGGAGACAAATATTATACAGGTTCAGCTATCGTAACAGCTAAATCAGTTAATGCTTCTTTTGATGGATTAGTTGAGTCATCAATTTCTTTTACAGGAAATGGTGCTTTAACATTATCAACAGCAACATAATAAATTAATTAAAAAAGGAAGAATATGAACGTAATAGATAGAGTGAAGGCACAATTTGAATCTTTAGGAGTTAAAAAGATTGAGGTTGCTGAGTGGGGCGAGGAAGGCAAACCTTTAACAATATACTGCACACCATTTACACTAGCAGAAAAAAGAAACCTATTTAGAGGTGCTAAGAATGATGATCTAGGAGTATTAGTAGATGCAATCGTTTTAAAAGCCAAAAATTCTGATGGTGAAAAAATATTTAAGCTAGATGACAAACAAGTATTATTGAATAATGCTGACGCAAATGTTATAGCTAGAGTAGCAACAGAAATGTTGAATGGTGTTTCTTACGAGGAAGCTGAAAAAAAGTAAGATTTGACCCTGAGCTTTATTCCATACTAGCACTAGGTCATGAATTAAAAAAGAGTATGGAAGAAGTTCTCTTGATGACTCAAGATGAATTTCATTATTGGATAGCTTATTTTACTGTGAAGGCAGAAAAAGAAAAACTACATAATGCAAGATCAGAACATAAAAATACGCATAGACGCAGTTGATAACACCAAGAGAGCATTTACAGAATTACAAGGTTCATTAAAAGAAACAAGCACAAGTCTATTTACTTTTCAAAACGCACTTAAAACTTTTATTACTGCTGAGATAGTACAAAGAACATTTAATCTAATGTCATCTTTCCAAGATATGAAAGTATCTTTAGATTTTGTTACTGGTTCTGCTGAAGATGGTGCAAAAGCATTTAACTTTTTATCTAAATATGCAGAAACTTCTAGATTTAACGTAAGAGAATTATCAGATGCTTTTGTATTGCTTTATAGATCAGGAATAAATCCTACAAAAGAATTATTAAAATCTTTTACAGATACTGCTTCTGCAACAGCTAAACCATTAGAAACTTTAAATGATTTAATATTATTATTTACTAAAGGAACTGAAGGTGGACTTGGTATATTACAATTCAGAAGATTAGAAGCAGATGGTATTCCAGTATTCAAATTATTAAGAGAACAATTTGGATTAAGCAAAGCTTCAATAGAGGAGTTCTTAAAAACAACAGAAGGTTCTCAATATGTATTAGGATTATTACAAAAAGCTTTAGCAACAACATTTACAGGTTCTGAAGAAATAAGAGCAAAAAATTTATCAAATTCATTTAACGATTTAATTAACGCATCTGAAAGATTAATTGCTTCATTAGGAGAAGGTGGATTAAACAAAACATTAGCAGAAACATTTAGATTATTAACAAACCTTATTAATTTATTTAAAGAAACTCCATCAGATTTAGGTTCTGGTCTTGGAGTTCTTGTTAAAGGATTAAACTATGCTCTTGAAAGTTTAAACAAAGGAATAAAAGCATATCAAGATGCTAAAAAAGGATTCTCTGATTTTATAACTGGTAAAACAACACAAGAACAAAAACCAACTGATTTTAAACCACCAGAAGTTTTACCTGACCCAACTTTAATTGATACAATTTATGGTCAATTAAATACTGCTTTAGTTGCAATTCAAAATCAATGGAAGTCAATAAATAAAACAATAGCTGAAGGAACTGTTGGTGCTATTAAATCTGTATCTCAAGGAATTGCAGAATCAATTATTCTTGGAAAAAAACTTGGTGATACAATGAAAGAAATTGCTCAAAAAATATTAGTAAACATTATAAGTAAATTAATAGAAGAACAGTTATTAAGATTAGCTATATTATCTATTGAAAAAATTAGACAGATATATGATGAAAATAGATTAAGCAGTTTATCTAGACAAAATAGTTTATTACAATCTCAATTAATATTAGAAAATGGTATTGCTGGTGCTAGAGCTGCACAATCTAGTTATGGTGGCGGTGGTGGCGGCGGTGGTGGATTTAATTTAGGTACATTAATTAATATAGGTTCTACTTTATTTGGATTTGCTGAAGGTGGAGATGTTAAAGCTGGTGTTCCAATCACAGTTGGAGAACGTGGTAGAGAAGTATTTATGCCTAAAACTGATGGAAAAATAATTCCAACTGAAAAACTTGGTGGTGGAACTGTTTTAAACTTTAATATTAATGCAACAGATGTTAAAGGAGTACAAGAATTATTAATAAATAATAGAGCAACAATTACAAATATTGTTAATCAAGCTCTTAACGCAAGAGGTAAATCTAATTTAGTATGAGTGGTACATTTCCTTCAACACCAATAGCAAATTCTGTAGCAATTAGTTCAGAACAAAATACTATTGTTTCTGTAACAACTTCTGGCAGACGACAAGCAAGACAAATTGATGGTCAAAAATTTAGATTAAGAGTTTCTTTTCCACCAATGACTAGAACTGAATTTGCACCTATTAATGCTTTCATAATGAAACAAAGATCGCAATTAGAATCTTTTACTTATGCTCCACCAACAATATCTACACCTCTTGGAGTTGCAAGTGGTACAATATTAGTTAATGGTGCTATTAGTGCTGGTGCTACTTCTTGCTCAATAGATGGTATGGCAAATAGCACAACAGGAGTATTTAAAGCTGGAGACTATTTTAGATTCACTGGACAAACTAAAGTTTATATGGTTGTTTCAGATGTATCGTCAAATGGTTCTGGTCAAGGAACATTAACTTTTGAACCACCATTAAGATCAAATGTTGCTGATAATGCAGTTATCATTTATTCAGGAGTTGATTTTACTTTAGGATTAACAAATGATATTCAAGAATTTAATATAGGAACTGAAAACTTATTCCAATACGAAGTTGATCTTATTGAGGTTCTGTAATGACAAGATCATTAAGTGGAACTCTTACAACTGAACTTGCAACAAATAAATTAAATCCAGTTAATCTAATATATATTGGTGTAAGCACAGGAAGTTATTATACAGATCATTATAAAGATATTACATTTAACGGAAATACTTATTTAGCATCATCATTATTACTTGGTGTATCAGATGCTAGTGAAAGTTCTGAAGTAGCTGTAAATGATTTAGTTTTAAAATTTAGTGGTGCAGATCAAACTATAATTTCATTATTTCTCAATAATGATTATATGGATAAGTCAGCACATATATACAGGGGATTTTTAAACGATTCACAAGCATTAATATCAGACCCATTTCTTTTATTTGAAGGAAGAATAGAAAATTTTAACATTGATGAAACAGATACATCTTCTGAAGTTAGTATTTCTATTGCTTCACATTGGGCAGATTTTGATAAAGTCGCTGGTAGAAAAACAAATACCAATTCTCAAAAACTTTACTTCTCTACTGATAAAGGTTTTGATTACGCATCACAATCAGTGAGAGAAATTAAATGGGGCAGAGCATGAATGACTTCTACCGAATTATTTCGGTTTATAGACATTTTGAAAAATATAATAAACACACTTATGCAGAAATCGCTAATCACATACTTCCATCATTTAATCTTGGACAATATCAACTCCATAGAGACAAAGGAGAAATTATTGGATATACAAACTGGGCATTACTTAACGATATAGTAGAACATAGATTTATGAAAACTGGAATATTAAAAACTAATGAATGGAATTGTGGAAACAATCTTTGGCATATTGAAACATTAGCTAAAAGAAATTTAAAAGAGATTATGGCTTGGACTAAAGATCATTTTACAAACTTATATGGATATGAAAAACCAATTAAATGGATAAGAGTTAAAGATGATAAGATCGTTAAGCATCAAGTAAGATATACTAAACCAAGTTGGAATTTAGGAGCAAGATTAAATGGGTAGTATATTCAAAGCAGTATCATCAGTATTTTCTACTGTAACAAAAGTTGTATCAAGTGCTATATCTTGGTTACAACCTGTTAAACCACAAAAGTTTTCCTACAATCCACAAGTTAATGAAGCAGCACAAGGAATATTATTAAATAAAGATTCTAATAATTCACAAATACCAGTTGTATATGGACAAAGACAAGTTGGTATATCTAGAGTATTTGTTGAAAGCTCAGGAACTAATAATACATATCTTTATGTCGCTGGAGTTCTTTGCGAAGGTGGTGGAAATGGAATTGAATCTATTGATGAGATTTACATAGATGATAAATTAGTTACTTGGTCTGGTTCATTAACAGATGGAACATTAAGAACAGTATCAAGTTCTGATACTAACTTTTATAAAGATGGTGCTAGTTTAATATCAGCACAATGTTTTTATGGATTAGACAATCAATCAGCTTCTTCTTTACTAGACGAAAGTACAAATTGGGATTCTAATTATAAACTTTCAGGATTAGCTTACGTTGCTTTTAAATTTACTTGGAATCAAGATGCTTTCAATGGATTGCCTGATGTTAAAGTAACATTAAAAGGTAAAAAAATTTATGACCCAAGATTAGATTCAACTAAAGGTGGTTCTGGTTCTCATAGACAAGATACTGCCTCTACTTGGACTTATACTGACAATTCTGCATTAATACTTTTAGATTATTTAAGAAACACAAGATATGGAAAAGGTTTACCAAATTCTGCTTTTGAAACTAATTACGATTCATTTAAAACTGCTGCAACACTTTGCGAAACACAAGTAACACCATACACAAGTGGAAGCACAATAGATTTATTCACTACAAATGCAGTTATAGATACATCTCAAAAAGTTATAGACAATGTAAAAGAACTATTAAATCCAATGAGAGCAATATTTACCTATACTCAAGGTAAGTATAAATTAATAATAGAAGATTCAGGAAGTTCAGCATTAAGTATTACTAAAGATTATATTATTGGTGGTATTAAAATTCTTGGAGAGAAGAAAAATTCTAAATATAATAGAGTTATAGGAACATTCACTAACCCAGACAAAAACTGGCAAGAGGATATAGTTACATTTCCACCTTATGATGATTCTTATTTACCAGTAGCAGATCAATATGCAACTTTATTAGCAGAAGATAATGGAACTAAATTAGAGGGTCAATTTGATTTCAAAAATATTACTAATCCATATCAAGCAGAAGAACTTTGCGAGATTATATTAAGAAGATCAAGAAATGCTTTAGCAGTAGAATTAAGATGTACTTCAGAAGCTTTAAATTTAACAATAGGAGATATTGTTGATTTAACTTATGTAACTGGTGGTTTTAGTGCAAAACCATTTAGAGTTATGGGTCTTGCTATTAATTCAGATAGTACAGTTGATTTGCAATTAACTGAACATCAAGATAACTTTTATACTTGGAGTTCTAAAGCACAAGCACCTACAATAGCTGATACAACTTTACCAAATCCTAACAACGTATCTGCACCTGCTTCAGTTACATTAGATGACCAATTAATTGAATATTCAGACGGAGTTGTTATTACTGCTTTAAATGTAACTATAGGTGCTTCACCAGATAGTTTTGTGGACTACTATCAAGTTGAATATAAACGATCTGATGAAACTGATTATATTATTCATGGACAAGGAAAAGGTTTAGAACAAAGAATATTAAACGTGATTGATGGAGACACTTATAATGTAAGAGTAAAAGCATTTAATACTTTAGGAGTTTCTTCTACATATACTTCTGCATCAAGAACTATTGTTGGTGGATTATTACCACCTGCTAACGTAGAAGATTTTTCTTGTAACATTATTGGTCGTGATGCTCACTTGTCTTGGACACAAATACCAGATTTAGATTTAGCTTATTATGCAATTAGATTTAGTACATTAACAACTGGTGCTGAATGGCAGAACTCAGTTTCACTTGTTGAAAAAGTTGCAAGACCAGCTACTTCAGTTACAGTTCCAGCTAGGATTGGTTCTTACTTAATTAAAGCTGTAGATAAAAATGGAAACTTCTCATCTAATGAAGCTATTATTTCTACTAACATACTTCAGATTGGAAACTTTAATGCTATTGTTACACAAACTGAATCACCTACATTCTCAGGAACTAAAAGTAATGTTTATGTTGCTAGTGGTGCTTTAAGATTAGATTCTACTGAAAGTTTTGATTCTGCTGTTGGACTATTTGATTCTGCTACTGCTTTATTTGATGCTGGTGTTACTACTTATGATTTATATTCTGAAGGTTATTATTTATTTTCTTCTCCTATTGATATTGGTGGAAGTTATACTGTTCGTGTAACTGCTTCTCTTACACAAACTGTAGATAATATTGATAACTTATTTGATAGTGCTACTGGCGACTTTGATGATGGTGCTTCTAACTTTGATGGAGACTCTCCTGCTAATTGTAATGCTCATTTAGAAATTGCTACTTCTACTGACAATATAACTTATACTGCATTTAGAAATTTTGTAGTTGGTGATTACACAGCTAGATATTTTAAATTTAAACTTGTTATGAGATCAGAAGATTTAGCTTCTACTCCAGTTGTAAGTGCATTGAGTGTATCTATTGATGTTCAAGATACTATTCAAAGTGGAAATGATATTGTAAGTGGAACTGGTACTTATACAGTTACCTTTACAAGACCATTCTATTCTGTTAATTATGCTATTGGTATCACAAATCAAGGAATGGCTACTGGTGATTACTATACGTTAAATAGTAAAACTATTAATGGTTTTAATATAGCATTTAAAAATAGTGCTGGTACTGGAATAAGTAGAACTTTTGATTATATTGCAAAAGGATTTTAATTAAGATATTAGATAGATATGGCACAACACGATTATAACATAGCAAATCAATCATTCCCTTCATTTAGAAGCGATTTAAATAACGCACTTTCAGCTATTCAAACAAACAATTCAGGAACATCAAGACCAACTGGTGCTGTAGCTGGTCAAATTTGGTTAGACACAACTAATGCAACTTCTCCAACTTTAAAATTTTTTGATGGAACTGACGACATATCTCTTGCAACAATTAACTATACTGCAAACACAGTTGATTGGTTAGATTCTTCTGTAACAATAACTGGACTTTCAACAACTGCAACTGGAACTGTTTTAACATTATCTGATACAGCATCAACATCTTCTGTTAATTTAATTATTGATAATCAAAAAGAAATTCGTTTTAGAGAAACAACAGCTAACGGAACTAACTATGTTGCTTTTAAAGCACCAGCTAGTTTAAGTGCAGATATAACTTACACATTACCAAGTGCTGATGCAACAGTAAGTGGACAAGCATTAACTTCAAATGCTTCAGGAACATTATCTTGGACAACAATATCTGCTGGAACATCTTGGCAATCAGTACAAACTTCTGGTTTTACTGCTGTTGCTGGTAGAGGTTATCCTTGCAATACAACATCATCTGCATTTACAGTAACATTACCTGCTTCTGCAACTGCTGGAGATTATATTCAAATAGTAGATTATGCAGGAACTTTTGCTACAAACAAAATTACGTTAGGTGCTAATGGATTAAAAATTGAAGGTGGAACATCAGATAAAATGCTTACAACAAATAGAGAAGCTGTAACTTTAACTTATGTAGATGCTACACAAGGTTGGGTCGCTTCATCTGGAACAAATTATGGCACACAATCAATAGACCCATTGTCTTATTCAATAGATTTTTTAGTAGTAGCTGGTGGTGGAGGAGGAGGAAGTTCAGACCATGCAGGAGGAGGAGGTGCTGGAGGATATAGAACATCTACTCAAGATGTTAATCCATCAACTGTTATTACAATAACAGTAGGTGATGGTGGTGCTGGAGGAATAAATGGTGGTTCTGGTACAAACGGAACAAAAGGAACTCAAGGTTCATCTTCTTCAATTTCAGGTTCAGGTTTAACAACAATAACATCTGCTGGAGGTGGCGGTGGTGCAACTCAAGCTACTGGTCAATCAACAGCAGGAGATGGTGGTTCTGGTGGAGGTGGTGGTTCAGGAAACACTCCATACACTGGTGGTTCTGGAAACACTCCAAGTACATCACCAAGTCAAGGAAGTAATGGTGGTGCAGGTTCTCCGGGAACAGCACCAAGTTATGGTGCTGGTGGAGGAGGTGGTGCTGGTGCAACTGGTGGTAATGGAACTGGAACAACTGGAGGAAATGGTGGAAATGGTACAGCTTCATCAATTACAGGTTCTTCAGTAACTTATGCAGGTGGAGGTGGAGGTGCTTGTGTATCAACACCAGCAGGTTCAGGAGGAACTGGTGGTGGAGGTGCAGGTTCAATAGGTGCTGGTTCTGCAGGAACAGCCAATACTGGTGGTGGTGGAGGTGGTTCTGAAAGGAATCCTAGAGCAAATGGTGGTGCAGGTGGAAAAGGAGTTGTAATACTTCGTATGCTTTCAACAAAATATACAGGAACAACAACTGGTTCTCCAACTGTTACAACAGATGGAAGTTATAAAGTTTTACAATTTAATTCTTCTGGGAGTTATACAGCATAATGGCATCTTTCGCTAAAATAGGATTAAACGGAAAAGTAATTGAAGTTCTTTCAGTTAATAATGAAGTATTAAAAGATTCAAATGGAACTGAAAGAGAAGATATTGGTATAGATTTTTTAACTAAACTCACAGGTTATCCTATATGGAAACAAACATCTTACAATACTCATGGTGGTGTACATGATAATGGTGGAATACCTTTTAGAAAAAATCATGCTGGTATAGGATATACTTATGACGAAGATAGAGATGCTTTTATACCACCAAAACCATTTAAATCTTGGATATTAAATGAGAATACTTGTAATTGGGAATCACCAATATCGTATCCACAAGACGAAAATAAATACCTTTGGAACGAAGAAACTTTATCTTGGAAAATAATAGAATTATAATATAATAATTTATAATTATGGAAGGTGCAGTTAAAACTATTGATAATTTTTTAGACAATAATACTTTTTTAAATATAAAAAAATTATTATTTAGTGTTCATTTCCCATATTACTATCAATCTGCTGTAGCCAATAATCAAGATGTTGCAGATTTTTATTTTAATCATACATTTTATTTAAACAATCAACAACAAAGTTCAGCTTTTGCTGATGTTGTTATGCCAATAATAGGAAAATATGGTTTTAAAAAATTACTTAGAGCAAAATGCAATTTATACACAAGAAAAGAAAAACAAATACCAAATGCTTTTCATTTAGATTTTGAAATACCACATACTGTTTTATTGTATTCAGTTAATACAAACAATGGATATACAATGTTTAAATCAGGAGAAAAAATATATTCAAAAGAAAATCAGTTAATTATATTTGATGGTCTTTTAGAACATTGTTCTGTTGCACAAACAGATGAAAAAATTAGAGTAAACATTAATATAAATATAGAATAATGATTGAGTCTACAATAAATGGAATATTTCCAACACCAATATATACTTCTAAATTAAATAGAGAAATATCTACAGAAGAACTATCTCTTATTAATAAAACTAAATTAGACGTTTATAAAAATGAAGGCAATACTACTTCTAATGATAATTATATTCTTAATAATAAAGAATTTAAAAATTTAAAAGAAGAATTAAATTTAAGAGTACAAGATTATTTTAATAAAATTGTTTCACCAGCTAATAATATTACACCTTACATTACTCAGTCTTGGTTAAATTATACTGAAACAAATCAATATCATCATAAACACGAACACCCAAATTCATTAGTATCAGGAGTTTTTTATATTAACTGTCATGAAGAACATGATAAAATTAAATTTTTTAACGATACATACAAAACAATAAAATTAGAAGTTAAAGAATGGAATTTATGGAACTCAGAATCTTGGTGGTTTACTGTTAAAACTGGAGATATAATATTGTTTCCATCTTCATTAACTCACATGGTAGAAACTAAACAAGGAGATAATACAAGAATAAGTTTAGCTTTTAATATTTTTATAAAAGGAACAGTTGGTAATAATAAATCATTAACAGAACTTAAATTATGATTATTAGAAAATTAAATATAGAAGAAACTATTAAAATGTTTACAACCGAGCATGGTTTTGCTTGGGGTATTAATACAGTAATAAAAGCATTAGTACCAAAATCTAATTATGATTTAACATCTAATGGTGGAACATTTATTATAGACAGATGGGATAGTATATATCCACAACCTACATCACAAGAAATTAGAGATGAATATATTAGACAACAAACTATCGCAGAATTTATTGACTATCTTAAATGTAAAAATTTTGACATTAACAAAATAACATCATAATAATAAAACAATGATTATATTTATTTTAGGAATTATTCTTGGTTTATATTTAGAATGGAAGTTTGAGATTGCCAAATATATTATTGAATCAGTTAAAGAACATTTAAATATTAAATAGTCTTGTAATTTTATTGCAACGCACCATATACCTTGCATGGTATATACAATAGAAGAAAATAACTTTTACTCAAAGGAGAACTCAATGTTAAATTATTCTGACATTAAGAACTACTGGTCTAAATTCTATGCAGATGCTTTTGAAGATGTTAAATCATTTTGGAAGAACTACGCAGATACAGTAGAAAAATTTTATAAAAAATAACTTTATTAAAACACAATAGTTTGATATTACTGCACAAAAATTTAATGTGCATTTTCAAACTTTGGATTGGTGGGTGCGTCTTGCTAAAGTCTTGCAAATGCTTAAACGACTATGGCAAGAACTCACAACGAAGAACTTATATCTCTAAGGGGACATATCACAGGAATTAAACGAGAAGTTAAATTACTAAGCACATCAGTATATAAACTGGAAAAGAAGGTGGAGAACCTTTATTGGTCTATACTTGTTGCTACTGGTAGTTTATCTTTAGCTTTAATCGTAATATTTCTAAGTAAGTAAGTATTGCCAAATAGTACAAATACAACTAACTGGTTGTGTATATGAAAAATAAACGAATCTTAGTCATATCTGACTTACACTTTCCTTTTGCTCATAAAGACTGGCATGGATTTCTAACTAAATTAAAAGCCAAATACAAACCCGATACAGTAATTAATATTGGTGATGAAATGGACTTTCATTCAATCAATGTATCTCACACAATAGACCCTGATCTTCCATCTCCTAAAGATGAATTAGAACTTGGTAAAAAAGAAATACAAAAACTTCATAAACTATTCCCACAAATGACTTTGCTAGAATCAAATCATGGTTCTATGGTTTTAAGACGTGCTATGGCAAAAGG
>Ga0214921_10006523_pt1 | contig 15935 bp, 14 predicted proteins | sample LL1505_MetaG_FD_177992 | JGI IMG/M metagenome (GOLD analysis project Ga0214921, IMG submission 177992) | Freshwater microbial communities from Lake Lanier, Atlanta, Georgia, United States - LL-1505 | ecosystem: Environmental > Aquatic > Freshwater > Lake | place: USA: Georgia | collected...
TTATTTGTGTGCCATACGTACTGGTGGGCAACTACTAGCAAGATCTTTGTTGGCTTGGTAGCTCAGTTGGTACGAGCGAACGACTGAAAATCGTTAGGTCGCCGGTTCGATCCCGGCCCAAGCCACATCTAGGGCCTATCAAATTTTTATAAAACAGGCATGAATTGGTAGTGGTCATGAATCATGAATGCGGCGCCAATTGACGGTCTAAAGAGACTTTGGGTACCCATCCCAGTTTTTGAATCTTGAGCCTCTATGATTTTCACGTTATGAATCTCACAGACCCATTATTTCTAAATCCCCAAGCTGTTTTCACGATTCTTATTGCAATTATCTTGTACGCAATTGGTTGGAATGAATCAATTAGAAGAGCCATACTCCTGTTCTTTTCTTTCTATTTTTACTATAAGTTTGCTGGATTAATCGAACTGGGCGTAGTAATTAGTTTGTGCCTAGTTACATTCTTTTGTGGTTTATCCAAGAAAAACAAATTAATTAGTCTGGCCATTGTGATTAATCTTGGAACACTTGTGATCGCTAAGTATCAGTTAGCATCTTTTAGTACCAGCGTTTGGATTCCATTGGGAATTTCTTTTTTTGTGTTTGAGTTCATCCATTACTTGGTCGAAATCAAACGAGGAATGGAGCCGGAAAGAGTTTTTCGACAATTTTTAACATTTAGTTTTTTCTTCCCTACTGTCGTAAGTGGCCCTATTCGCCGGTATCGAGAGTTTGCAGGCCAGACTTCGTCTTTAAAGAGAATTACATCAGATAACCTCATGCTTGGCTTGAGTTTGATCTCACTGGGATTTGTGTACAAATTTGGTGCTGATCAATTTGCAAATTTCCAAGACAAAATGAACTACTACGGAGTCTATTCTGGGGCGCTGGGTGGAGTTATTTTCTTGTTTGTTATTAGCATGCGAATCTTCCTCGACTTTGCTGGGTACTCATATATAGCTATTGGAATTTCCAGAATTATCGGTATCCGAATTCCGCAAAACTTCAATGCTCCATACCTTTCAACATCTATAATTGATTTTTGGAATCGTTGGCATATTTCTCTTTCAAATTGGGTCAGAGATTATTTGTTTATTCCTTTAGGTGGGTCACGAGTTCATTTCCTTCGCAATATTGTGAATTTGATGATCTCTATGGCTGTGATTGGTTTGTGGCATGGATTTGGAGCAAGATTCTTAGTTTGGGGTTTACTTCAAGGTTTGGGATTGAGTATCAATCATGCGTTTCGTCGATTAACCAAAGGAAGAATCAGCAAAGGAAAAACTAAATTTCAATCGTTGGTAAGCTGGACTATTACCATGTTGTTTGTCTCCTGTAGCTGGATCTTTTTCTTCTACGATCCAGGTAAGGCTTTATCAATAATTGGAAGCATCGTTTTTGGGACACTCCCACCTGAGGCTAGTAATTACATAAGGATCTTGCTGAATGGAGTTTTGCCGTGACCAATACAAATACCCGAAAATTTCTTGCTGGATTTCTTGTAACAATTTTTGCATTAACATCTTTGGGCCGTCTCACTCTTGAGCTTGCGCAATTTCCTTCACTGAAAAGATTCTGGGTTATGCAATCACCAGGAACTAATTTTTTCCCAACTATTCGCCAACAGCACGTCTGGGTTAAGCAGCAAGCAACTATCGACCAAACAATTGTTATCTTAGGTGGTAGTAGTTTTCTGCTAGGAAATGGGCAGCCTGTTGAACTTTCCACGGGTGTCGTATTGCAGAAAAAGCTTGGTCCTAACTTTAAAGTTGTCAATCTTGCCGTGCAAGGTGGTGGCGCATTTGGGCAAGGTTTATATGTGGCATCAAAACTTAGAAGTGAAGGCTACAAGGTGATATTCATTTCTGATATTAATCCAGGCTACGCTCCACCTTTTGAAAATGACACGCCCTATGCGTACTCGTATTGGCAAGCTAGGTTTGCAGGATTTCTAAAGAATTCTCCGGAAGATCAAAGTGACTTTACCTCAGTGTCTTTCAACTATAAATCTGTTTTAGCCTTATTAAATCAGTATCTATATTTTCAGGAGCTGGCGAATTACATTTCTTATAACTATGTAAAGATTAATAATTCGCCTTACTCTGGCTTGCCCAATTTTACACCTCTCGGGAAATGGAAAGATGAAGAAAAAGTAATTCCATTTGAGGAGCGACATAAAAATATCGCAATTGAAGAAGCATATTTCAAACAAGCCTACGCTTATGCCGATCGCTTTTACATAACGGAATCAACCTATAGAGAAGTTGCACAGAAATACTTTGAGGGAATCACTGCAGCAAATTCACCCAAAACGATATTAGTGGCATGTGGAAGTAATCCAAGATACCTAGCCCCGTTAGACAAAGAATTGCTCAAGAATTATTACAGCATTATCAACAACCAGATTAAGGCACTGAACAGAAAGGGTTTGGAGGCGTACTCTGCATGTGATGGATTTTCGCAAGAAGACTTTGGTGACATCACACACTTAGTACCGAGCGGTGCGGAAAAGTTAGCTTCGAAACTTGCTAGGTGGATTAATGAAAAATAAATTTAAGTTGCATAGATTGTTACCTTATCTGCAGGGCATGCTGACTGCGCTTGGGTTTCTAATATTCTTGTGGCTGCTCTCAATGCCGAAGACCGCTTTCATTTATCAAGTGTTTTAATGTCTACTAGGAAATCCAACAGCGATGGGGTAGATTCTCAGTTCTTGACTTCTAATGTGATTCTCGGTCAATCTGGAAACCTAGGTCATGAATTTCTTAAGTTATACGGTGCAGGCATCGGAACAATTACAATTGATCGTCAATTGACAAAGTCTTGGATCTCGGAAGGTTCTGTCTCTGATATTCGGAGATACCTCCAGGAGATTCGTAGGAAAACGCAAAGATTGAATCTACTCATTTGTACAGGAATTACTGATCCAAGAAAAGAGTTTGAGGTTAACCTCGTCAATAACCTATTTCCCAAAAAAATAGTTGAAGCATCCGAGAATTTAGATATCAGGATAGTAACTTTTGGAACTGTCCAAGAGGATTGGAATTTAAGCAACCATTACATCGATTCAAAAAGACAATTTTCAAAATGGCTCGAACAATTCAATCCTGATTATGTTCTTAATTTTAAATTACATACTCTTTATGGGGGGATTAGAACCGACAATAATCTATTTCTTTCACAAATAATTCGCTCCTTAGAATCTCGTGCGAAATTCAAAATGTCCAGCGGTTTACAAATTCGGGAATATCACCATCAAGCTCAAGTTACCGAATACATAGATTATTTCTTAAAATCTGAAGCCTTGGATCATCCCCATCACATATCGCATGGACAGCCCATCTCTCTACGAAATTTGGCAGAGTACATATTTGATAGGTTTTACCTAAGAGAACTTCTTGATATTGATCATTCAATCCATGTTAAAGAAGACAACTTCAATAGGGTGTATGATCGAACCATCCCTGGGCGCTTTGGTCCAGATTTTTCCTTGGTTCGTATCGGAGATTGGATAGAAAGGCGGTTACATGAATAACCCCAAGAAACCTTTGATTTCTATATGCGTCCCTGTCTTCAATGAAGAAGATGTACTTCCTGAATTATTCAGTCGCTTAGATTTAGTTTTGTCTGAGCTATGCAATTTATATGATTTTGAATTAGTTTTTACTGACAATAACTCCAGCGATAGTACCTGGAGAGTAATTCGAGATCAAAGAGACATTGGATATAAATCCTTTAGTGTACGAGCCTTCAGATTTTCAAGAAATTTTGGCTTTCAAAATTCGATTCTTGAAAATTTCAGAAAATCTCAGGGTGATGCAGTTATCCAGTTAGATGCTGATCTTCAAGACCCGCCCGAGTTAATTCCTGAGTTTTTAAAGAAATGGGATTCTGGAAACAAAATTGTCTACGGGATTCGTCGGAGTCGCGCCGAGGGAGTTCTGCCAACCAAACTTCGATCTTTAGGTTATTGGATATTAGATATTTTTAGTGAACATCCAATTCCACCAAATGTTGGTGACTTCAGGTTGCTCGATCGAAAAGTTGTAAATGCGCTCGCGCAACAAAATTTGGTTGAACCTTTTTTGCGGGGCTCAATAGCTGGTTTGGGCTTTAATCAAATTGGAATCCCTTTTGATCGGCAAGAAAGGACTGCTGGAGAAAGTAAGTTTCCACCTTTGCAAGTTCTTACACTGGGTGTAAAAGGGGTAATCAACCACTCTCTCATCCCATTACGATTATCAACTTATCTTGGAGCACTAGTGCTGATCACTAGCGGTCTTGGTGGACTCTATTACTTAATTCAAAGTCGCGTAAATCCCGAATTGCCAGAAGGCTTTACCACTACCCAAGTATTGATCCTTGCAGGGATAGGCTTAAATGCATTCTTTCTTGGAATAATCGGCGAATACATTTCGAGAATTTATCGTTTAGTTCGCGCTGAACCAAACGTTATCATTCAGGATGAACTTTAACTTTTTGGACAACAATGAATGTATTCCTCCGAACAAACCCTGCTAACAACCCTGAGTATAATAATTTTTGACGAAACAATTTTTCACAAAGAAAATCTAGGAATCCCGTTGGAGAAATTTTCAGAAACATCCAACATGCAGCACTAACAATTCGACTTGAAGTCTACCCGCGTATTGTCCTAGCATATTTAACTTCCAATCCTAGATCCTCTAATATCCCGACTAAATTGTTTAAAGTGGTAGGAAGACCGTGTGACCAATCAATGTCATAAAATCTCCAGGAATAATCAGGATAATATGGAGTGACGATTAGGAAGTAGCCTCCAACATTTATGCACTGTGAGAAAGACTGAATCCACCTATAAGCTTCATATTGATTTGGAGCATGTTCAATAACATGTAGGGCAACTCCAAAATCAAACTTTTCAAAATACTCGAGTGGAATTTCTGGGAGTGAAACGTTTATGACCTCAAAGGCCTCGAGCGAAATAGATCTTCTAGTTGCAGTCTCGCACAACGCTTTTCTCATAGATTCAGTTGGCTCGAAAGTACTATAGTGTAAGCCCTTATCTACGACAATTGGAAGCAGTCTTCCAGATCCACAGCCAACCTCTAATAATTGTTTCCCTTTGAGTTCAAATGATGAACCCGATTTTCGATTGAAATCTTCAACTTTATCTAGAAACTTGTCAAATACTCCTTTGACCAGTTTAACTTGAAGAGATTCACCAGGTCTATTGGAAATTCTGTTTAAATGTTCGTCATACATTGCATTCCCCCATAGATATTTTGACGTAGTATAGAGGTGTGTAGAACTAAATCATAGCTATACACAAAATAGGAGTGCGATTACTAATTATGTTTAAAAGTCTCTTCTGTGTGTTAAATGATTAACATCATTACTCTTGCCAAGAATGACTTGTCGGGTTTGCAAAATACTTACCGAAGTCTTGGAAATTTTCCTCTAGATTTTCGTTGGATCGTGGTCACGCCGGAGCAGGATTCTGAGACTCAAGAGTATTGCCAAAAGTTGATTCAAAGAGGTTTTAATCTCCGTGTGTATATCGATTCAGGAACTGGCATTTATGAGGCCATGAATTTACCAATTAAGGATATCCATGACGAAGATTGGATTTGGTACCTGAACGCTGGTGATCTTTCAAATATCGATTCGACAGTTTGTGACGTAATGCATAGTTTGATTATTTCAGATAGTGGTTGGGCTTTTGGTGGACACTCCCTAGCTAATAATAGGAATGGGATTCTAAGGTATAACCCTCCACCAAATGTATTCTCTTCTGATAAGCAATTATTCGCTCGCAATTTTGTATCTCATCAAGCAGTCTTTATGAAAGGGCATCTGATCAAAAATCTAAGTGGGTTTGATGTTAATTACAAAGTTGCAGCAGATTGGGATTTACTAGTGCGGGCTTCAAAAATTTCTAGGCCATTTATTGTCGATATTCCTATAGCTACATTTTATCTTGGAGGGTTCTCTTCTGCACATAGAAATATTGGAAATTTTGAATTACTAAAGTTAAGAACGGTTCATTTGCCACACCATTATTACTTTGAGAGTTACATCTGGTTTGTCTATAGAATTTTCAGAAATAAATTAGTTACCTCGGCTGAAAAACTTCTACCAGATGTGCTAGATCACTTTAGGAAAAGGAATTCAAGGAAATGAATTATGGATAGTGAGTTAGAAACAATCTTCAGCGTAGTAACAGTCGTCCGCAATGACTTATCGGGTCTCTTAAAAACTCGAGCAAGTTTAGTTGATCAATCTATCTGTGATTGGCGACATATCATTATTGACGGCTCCTCTACAGATGGTTCAGAATTGTTTGGCGAACACGTGAATTCTGACCCAAAAACATTTTTCCTTTCTGAGGAGGACGATGGTATTTACCACGCTATGGAAAAGGGTTGGAAATCTGCAGAGGCTGGCTCTTTTGTAGTTTTCTTGAACGCTGGTGATGTCTTCACTTCACCTGATTCTCTCCGAATTGCAAAGGACAGAATTGAATCTTCCCCAAAAATCCTAAATTGGGCATGTAGCACACACGAAGAAATCATGCCTGATGGAAGTAATTGGGTATGTAAATTAGTTAGTGAACCTACATTGGCAAATCAACTTTATGCTTATGGTTACCGGAGTCATCAAGGAGTTCTCATGAAAAAAGAGTTTCTTAATTCGCTTGGTGGTTTCGATCGAACCTTTAAGATTGCAGCGGACTGGGATCTGATAGTGCGCGCAATGCAATCCGACACTCCTGCTGTTTGGAGGGAGCCATTAATTCGGTTTGAGGTCGGAGGGTTCTCTAGCCAAAGGATACTGCAAGCACATCTTGAGCTTCGGATATTGAGAAAAAAGTATCTTTGGAACCGGAGAAGTGATAGATTTTTTGATGACGTATATTGTGCTATTTTCTTAAACGCAATTGGGTATGAGAATTATCTTACTAAGGTGGCTCGTGCTTTAAAACGATTAAAATTTTGGCCAAACTTTGGATCTTTACTCTCATCCCTATCTTCGAAATTTTTCGGAATGAGGGAGAGCGGAGAAATAGAATCTACCTGGTGGCGGATCAAACTTAGACGCATCATAAACCTAGGTATCGGTTTAATTAATTCGCCTAAGTTCTTAAGATCCTTTCTTACCCACCACTTTATAGGCATATTAAGGAGTAGGCTCTCCATTAAGCCTCTTGCAAAACCTTAATTGGGATTGTTGAAGAAACTAACGGTAGGAGTCAGTTAACAATGACTATTTCAATCCTGATTTTTTCATTAGCTTTAATAGGTGTCGCATTTTCACCTTCTAGATTTCTAGGCCAGTACTTTTACCTGCCCATTGGCATAGTTTATTTCATTCTTCTTACCTCCACAATTTCAAATGTATTTAAGATTGATGCAGGCCCTTCATCCGTGCTGACAATCTCCGTCTCTGTATTCTTGATTGCGTTAAGAATTCGCCTGAGAAACATCGAGCGAAGCCAAATTTTGGAGAAAGTTAAGGAGTTATTGCCCATAGTTTTGTTAATTGGTCCAGTTTTGACTTTTTTAATCAAGAAAACCAATATTGACTTTGCAGCAAGAAATTTCGATGCGCATTACGCAATTGTGGATGGCCTTTTTCTCTTGAATAATTCAGCTTCATCATCAGCCGTTGGCACCCTAAAAAATGAATTGCTCCCAATGGATTGGAGTGCTTCGACAAATTTGCGCTATGGGATGAGTTATGTTGTCAGTTTTCTAGAAACAATACAAATTGGAGATGCTTGGATTAACGCCCAGTATGTTTTTTTTGCGTTGCTAATTGTTCTTTCACTAACTATTTACAGTTTTGCTCGGGCCATTTTCAAGAGATCGAAACCTGTCAGTTTGATTCTTAGTGCACTAGTAACGATAAGTCCAATCTCATTTCTTAACATAAATTATTTTATGTTCGGTCAGACTCTTGCACTTCCCGTTTTGATTCTTGGATTTCTAGTGCTTAGCAAGGTCGCAATTGGAAAATCCGAATACTTGTTACAGATGGCAATCTTAGTGTTCTTCTTTGTCGCTTATCCCGCAATGCTTTTCCCATCGCTAATTTTTTACTTGTTAAGCTTAGGAAGAGCTTGTTATCAAGGGAAAGTTAAAGTAATCTCTGTGGTTAAACTCTTCGGAGTTCTTATAGGAATCTCACTGCTCGTATATGGTTTCGACCCATCAGATCCGATTTCTCGATTACTTATTTGGATAACTGCAAATTTGAACCCACAAAGTGTCAATCTGAGCTCTAACGAATCCATTCCGATCAGGATATTTTCGCAGTTTACATCCATTCTCGGTTTGCCATTAACACTTGGTTTAATTCCTTATCCTTACCTTGGGCGACAATTATTTGCTTTAAGTGTTGTTTTAAACTTGTTGGTATTTTTAGTTCTATACCACGCGGTAAAGCATGTTTATCAGGTACTGCGCAAAGGCGATGATTTGATTCCCTTCTTCCTATTTTTCTTTTCCTGGCTTCTTGTACCGGCATTTGGGTTTCTAAGTGGGAATTCTTATCTGTACTTAAAAGTAATGGTTTGGATTTCTCCATTAATTGCGCTTGTATTTTGGGACTTAGTCCTTGCAAAATTTGCTTCTTTTTTTCATTTACTCAAACAGCGGGGGATTCCACAGGTTGGTGACTCTGTGACTCTTGTCTCGCTCGTCTTGATATCCATCTTGTTGATGCAGGTGTCTCTCGCCTATGGAAAAATGTTTCCTAAATGGGACAGTTTCACCCAGCGACCACTCCCAAATGTGTATTCGGAGTTCAAGTCTTCAGGGATTAAAGAAAACGCCAAGATTGCAATAAATGCTACAACTGCAGAAGAGGCACTTTGGACTGCGGGACTATTTGGCCTCAGAAGCAATCAATTTTACTCTCTTGGGGTAAAGTCTCAAGCATTGGGTGAAGGCTTGACGACTAGGTGCACGATGCCTTTTGCTCAAAAAAACTTTGAAGGATTTGACTACATTCTTGAGAATACAAAAAAGCAGGATGTGGGGATTCCTTCCCAATATGCCGCTAGTTCTAAGGTTTCGAGCTTCAGTGATTGGGAACTACTCAATACATCGGGTTTAAAGTTCGCGTTAGTTATGAATGGTTCTGGAACTTTCCCTCCAACAATCATGACAGAAAGCACATCGCCCGTTTCTGGATCAAATGTATTCAGATGGAGTAGTGGTCAAGTTTGCTTTAGCATCTTTACCAACATAACTTTAGATGTTCAAGTAAACATCCCATACTCTACGGGACCTGATTTCAACCCTAAGGGTATCTGGAAAGTGCTTATTGATGATAAAAGTACTTCGCCGACGGTCACTGAAACAGATTTAGGTTTTCGAGCTACATTAAATCCTGGATGGAATTTGGTACAAGTTTCAAGAAGTGGTTGTAGTCTCGGTTCCATTGAAAACCGTTGGTCTCGTAGAGCGGACGATAGATTGTTGTGCTACGCGGTTGGCAGAATCAATACTCCTGATGATTTCTTATCCAGATAATTCCTCAAGATAAGTAACTATCTGCGATTTGGTGAATTTCAGTAATGCTTCAGTACTCTGATTGTCGAGTTTAAACTTCTCCCACTCAATTGCTAGAGTTAGAGTTTGATCTATTGATAATGCGTTATTCCAACTCAGGTCCGACATAGCTAAATCGGAGTTCAATCCAAGATATTTCGCTTCTCTGTTCTTGGATTCTTGCTCAAAATAGTTGATTTGAATCTCCGAATTCCAGATTTCCTTGCTGCGAGCTGCTACCTCACGTACTTTCATTAAATTCGAATGATTAGGACCAAAATTATATGCATTGGCGACATTACGTTTACACAAGATTGCAGCAGCAATTAATAAGTATCCATAAAGTGGATCAAAAACATGTTGCCAAGGTCTAATTGACTCCGGGTTTCTAACTTCACAGTCCACGCCTGTAGCAAATGATTTAACCAAATCAGGAAAGAGTCTGTATGGTGCGGTGTCTCCCCCTCCAATAACATTTCCAGCCCTTGCTGCGACCAACTGACAATCAGAATCTTGGAAAAAACTCTTACGCATAGATTCAATCGCGATTTCAGCGGCGGCTTTACTCGCACTATAGGGATCGCTACCACCCAACGCATCCGTTTCAACAAAATCTTGCTCAAGTTCATTATTCCTGTAGACCTTGTCTGTCGTGATCATTACTCCAAATTCAAGATCTCCCACTGAGCGCATTGCCTCCAATAAGTTCAACGTTCCATTGAAGTTTGTTTCAAATGTGTCGATAGGCACTTCATATGAAGGCAAAACCAAGGGTTGGGCGGCAAGGTGGAAAACACCATCTGGCTTGACTTCGCTTAGCACCAATTTCAAGTTTTCGAGGTCACGGATATCCGCATAAATTGATGTAGAGGATAAATTCCCACCGAGGGTCTGAAAAAGCGAGTTTTGGGTTGGAGGTAGTGATAACCCAACAACCTGAGCTCCAAGCTCCTCAAGCATCAAAGTAAAAATTGTTCCTTTAAAGCCAGTGTGACCTGTCAACAAGATTCTCTTGCCTTCAATTGACTTTAGATCCAATTGCGCCAAGGTGCTTTATTCCCCTCGTACAATTCATTTAGCTCTTTTGACTCACGATATGTATCCATTGGACGCCAAAAACCACGGTGTTTATAGGCTCTCAATTCAGAATCACTCACCAAGCTTCTCAGTGGCTCTTGTTCCAAAATTGAGTCATCAGAGAGATACTTAAAGATTAAAGGATTAAAGATAAAAAAACCACCATTTATCCAATGAGTGTCACCTGGTTTCTCGACAAATTCCAAGACTTCACCTACATCACTAATTGTTAACGCGCCAAATCGCGAAGGCGGGTTTACAGAAGTGACTGTGGCAATCTTGCCGTGACTGAAATGAAAATCCTTCAACTCCTTTAAATTAATGTCCGCTACGCCATCTCCATAAGTGCATAGAAATGGTTCCTCACCTAAATACTTGCTGACTCGCTTTATACGTCCACCTGTTTGGGTATTCAAACCTGTATCTGCCAATGTGATATTCCAATTATCACCTAAAGTTGAACTATGTGATTGAAATTGATTAGGCTGCGAAGTATTTACATTTACATCATTAGTTCTTGCGTGATAGTTTAGAAAAAAGTCTTTTATCACTTCGCCTTTATAGCCAAGACAGATTACAAAGTCGTTAATTCCCTGAACAGACAAATTCTTCATTATGTGCCAAATGATTGGCTTGCCGCCAATTTCGACCATGGGTTTGGGTCTAAATTCAGTTTCTTCTCTGATCCGAGTTCCCAATCCACCCGCAAGAATTACCGCTTTCACGACTCGATATTACACTTTATTGTTCCAAATAGGGGCGGCAATAGATTGTTTTGCTCAATTATTTAATAAGAAAAAAGCTGATCTGATGCCTGTCTTGATTTGCGCTTTAAGCCAAATGCGTCGTTTTGGAAGTTTTTCACCTAATGGGCCTGAGTAATACTGAGTTGCAAAATCCATGAACTGATCTACATGCCTCTTTTGTACCCTCGAACTCAACGAACCGCCATGTACTCGGAAAGTACCATCAGTCGTTGTCAAGAAGGCCACTAGGCCGTCCTTTGTTTTCAATACCTTTGCATAAAAATCTAAGTCTAATAAATAAACCCGCTCCTCCGCCCAAGGTAAACACGCTTTAAAAACATCTTCCCTGAATAGAACTGAACTAGGCTCACCAAAAATATTTGTCCCTGACAAAATCGTTTTTCTTAACGCGATTTCCCCTTCTAAATATTTTTTTCGGCGAACTAGGCCATACGACGGTAGCAAGATTTTGCCATTTCTATTGATTACGTCCCGCTTGCTGCAAGCCATGACTACCTGTGAATTCTTCTCTAATTCGTCCACTTGATTCTGGATAGCCGCTGGCGTGATTGTGTCATCTGCACAAAGCAACTTGATGTACTTTCCGGTTGCTTGGGCGCTCACAAACGTCCAATGCTCACCGATTGTCATAGGGGTTCCTGGAGAAATCAGCCTTAATTTTGGGTGATCGACCCCTAACAAGAATTCATTTGTTCCATCAGAACTCTTATCATGGGAAACAACCACTTCTATATTTAAATATGTAGACAGAAAAACACTTTCAAGGCATTTCTCTAAATAGGGCATCCCATTTTTCACCGGAATCACTATTGAAACCAATGGTTGATTATTTTTCAAAAATGTTCCAACTTAAAGTTTTCAAATCAGTTTCTCGGTCCAGGTCTTTGGAGTTTTTTCAGTAACAAACTCGAGCGGTAAGTGATAATCAAATTCCTTTACACCCTTATTTTGGATCCACAAAATCAACTCAGATAGACCTGCTTCTAATGATGTTGTGGTTTTGTACCCAAGCAACTCTCGAGCAAGATCTGCAGAACAATTTGCATTAACAACTTCTTGAGGTCGGCCCGGCATGTAAATTGGTTTAAGGCTAAAATTCAGTATTGAAGCGATTTTCTCGGCAAGCTCATTAATCGAAACGAATTCTTCATCGGGACCTATATTCACAACTTTACCATCAACTAAATCCGTTTCACATGCGATCATCAATGGATCTGTTACATCTTGCATAAAAGAAAAACATCTTTTTTGGGTGCCATCTCCATAAATAATAGGTTGCTTACTTGAAAGCATTCTATTGATCATTATTGAAGCTACATTCCTAAAAGGGTCGTCATATTTTTGCCTTGGCCCAATAATGTTATGCGGAACTAAAATCACATACTTCATCCCATGCGTTTCAGCTATATTCTGAATCATCAATTCAGAAGCATACTTCGCAATACCATAGGGGTCTTGCGGCTTTGGGGTCATATCCTCAGTAAAGGGCACCTTGTCTTGAGTGCCATATCGTGCCATTGATGACAAGTGAACGAACTTCTTTACACCTCCTCGCACAGAAGCGCTCAACGCAACTGTGGTTATGTGTGATGTGTTTCTACTTACGAGTGCTGGACTAAACACAGATAATCCTTCATAGGCTGTGCAAGCAGTATGAACAACTAGATCAACATTCTTGAAGAACTCCTTGACTGACTCAAAATCTCCTAGATCAGCTTCATGGAATTCAACTTCAGATGGAACATTAGAGCGATACCCACCAAGCAGGTTATCAATGCCGATCACCCGATACCCACGACTGATAAAAGCGTCTGCAAGATGGCTTCCCATAAATCCAGCAACGCCGGTGATCAATACAGTTTTCTTCGAAATGGTTGGTCTCCAATCAAATCCGGACTTTTGCGTTGTTTTTGAATGGTAGTGATTTTATCATTCTCATTCAACCAAAAATCATACTATGAAGAGTATCACAAAATTGAAAGGATCTTGAGGGCTCGAGCAGTGAGTCCAAATGTCATTTTGTTATGTGAGAAATTGTGTCTAACCAAGTAGGTTGTAATCTCGCAAAGTAAGGTATACAAATGGAACAAGCCTGCGTTACCAGGAACAAGTGTGGCAAGAAATTCATTTAGCCAATTCACTGGATTGATAAAATCCCGTCCTCCACAGCTTTCAGATCTTAGGGTTGCGGCAAAGAGAATTCTATTTGGGCAAAATTTTTTAAGAAGAGTAGAGCCAAAAATTTTGGTCGCAATTGTCAACTATGACTTCTCAGAAAATGCAGACAGGCTTAAGGGCGAATTTTCTAAGTTCTTTCCCACAATTTTGATAGATAGCACATCTCCCAAACCACCAAACTCGGTTGACTTTACAATAGCAAATGACTACTACCCTGGCCAGTGGAATTCGTCAATAAGTTATGCAATACGAGAAAATTATGATTGGCTCTTGTTTATTGCCTCTGATGTTCAAATTGAAGAAATTGAGAAACTCGCTAAGTATGCCACGGAAATCAGTAAAAGATCTGAGATTGGGGTATACGCCCCAAGTTTAGACATGAAATCTCGGTGTGCTTTTTCTTTGCAATATAATCGACTTTCCCTTGGCATCAGGGAAGTTGGAATAGTAGAGGGATTTTGCTTTTTTGCAAGGACCGATTTGCTAGCACAAATCCATCCGGCACCTGTCGAAAATGTTTTCGGATGGGGCTTAGATATTTTACTTTGCAAAGCTGCTTATCAAAACAGAAAAAAAGTAGTAATTGATGATCGAGTAAAAATTTTCCATCCGTCGAGTAATCCTACTCATGAGATAGATCGTGTGCTTGCGAAGCAACTTTCAAGTCAGATGTTGGCGGAGGATCAATTGTCGTGGGTAAACGAGATCCAACAGCAATTTCAAATAAAGCAATTTTCTCCTGGAGCGACGCGCAGTCTTGAAATTGGCTTTGGCTCTGCATTGGAAAATTATTTTGATGCTCAACAGTGTTGGGGTCTAGATCCTTTAAAGCATGATGAGCCAAGGATGTTACCGATGAATATGAAGCGAAGGGGTATCCCATTTCGCAAAAATACCTTTGATTCAGTTTCAATAAGCGAATCACAATTAGAAAAAAGCCAAATGGGTATGTTTTTGGTTTTTACTCCTGAATACAAAATGATGAAAGAAACTTGTAGAGTTTTGAAGCAAGACGGACTTCTTGTTTTTTTCTTTCCGTCCTTCAAAAACTGGGTAATAAATGACAGTATGATTGCAGGTGAGACTCCCGGGGGTTCGGTAGATGAGATCAATAAATTCGTACTTGGCGAGTTTGCTGATAAATTTAAATTTGTAAGTTGGAAAAAGCAGGAAGACATGCTTTGGATTGGATATCGAATGTGCTAAAGAACGTAATACTCGAGCTCGTGACATTAAATTGACTTAAGCGAAAATAGCAAACTGCTATATTAGGAGAAACGCCCTTCGGTACAATTTGTTTAATTGAAATTGGATACCGCTAGTCAAGCTTCACAACACCACTTGGCGTCATTAGATCAACTGAAACAATTCCGTATTCACCATCATTTGTAGATGGGTCAATGAATTCGATTTCCGCACCCTTTAATCCATCAAGAATCTCTGTCTTAAACCACGAGTCAGCTAAGTGATCAGTATCGGCAATTGTAATCTTCTCAATTGCAGCAACAGCTTTTCCATCCTGTGATGGGTGATCAGCGGTTAACCATTGAATAAAGAATGGAAGTTCGCGAGAGTCGGTAATCTCATTAACTCCGATCTGCTTCCATTTAAGATCGGTACCGTCGGGGCGTGTGCGATGTCCCTCGATTGCAGGGCGTCCAAACTTCTCTTCAACCTTTGAAATATCTTCAGTTGCAAAAACCCATGTAAGCCAGCCGCCACCTTCTTGTGCTTTCTTGCTAACAGCTTTACCCCAAGGAGTTTGCTCTGTTGCTGGGTGATCTAGTGGACAGACAACTTCTATGTATTGACCGTTTTGAAGAGGCAGTGTGAAGTTGCGTGTGCCAAAGCGTGGGTGGACACCACCATCTACGAAGGTGCTGCCAAGGCGTGAGCCCAAGCGTTGAACTGTGTCGGCTAGTTGATCATGGGAAGTTACATATGAGACATGGTCTAAGCGCATGGGGAAATCTTGCCCTATGAAAGGGGGTGCTCATTACCATCTGGCCGCCTGCGGCGGCCTCTGCTTTGTGCGTAAAAAAGAGGCTCGAATCTGCTTTTGGGGACTATCTAGCCAACACACACATCAACGCCTCAACGGTCAGCAAAGGCGCAGCGTTATGGCTCAGGTTGGTCCTGGCATCCATGATGGCGTTGATTTTTTTGATCGTTGATTGTGGCTTTGTCTTGCCGGCCGTTGCTCTAATTTGTTCTTCTAGCTCTTTATTTATCAGCGCGTCATTTGCACCTGCCTGAACCATCATGACATCTCTGTAGAAAGTAGCAATATCAAGAAGGGCTGCATCTAGGCCATCACGAATCATTCTCGTCTGTCTAGTCTTTTGTTCTTTCTCTAAATCTTTAATTGCTTTGCTTC
>Ga0214921_10006524_pt1 | contig 15934 bp, 12 predicted proteins | sample LL1505_MetaG_FD_177992 | JGI IMG/M metagenome (GOLD analysis project Ga0214921, IMG submission 177992) | Freshwater microbial communities from Lake Lanier, Atlanta, Georgia, United States - LL-1505 | ecosystem: Environmental > Aquatic > Freshwater > Lake | place: USA: Georgia | collected...
ATCGCCATGGTGAACACGGTTCGAAATGCAAGGGCTGGGCGGTGGCGATGGGTATCTTTGGTCATGATCGAATCAGCGGTGGCGTTAGGGGAAACGATATTCTTGAAGGAAACAAAAAAGTTGCCCCTTTGTTGCTCCTAAGGTTCCAAAGATAAAATAGCAAGTGCACGAGCCTCTTCATTCTTTACGACTTCGTTTAGCGGCCTATCCTGCAGCGAATTTGATTGCCGTTACCAAAAAGCGACCTCTCCAGCAAATCCAAGCCTTGTACCATGAGGGCCAAAGGGCCTTCGGAGAAAATCACGCCTTGGAAATGCAGGAAAAGGCCAAGGCCATGCCCCCGGATTGCGAATGGCATTTTATAGGCCACTTGCAAACGAACAAAGTCAAAACCATTGCCGCGCATGTGCATACCATCCATTCGGTGGACAGCATGCGCCTTATGGATGAAATTCAAAAGCGAGCCGCAACGGCCCAACGCAAGATTCGAGTCCTTCTGCAAGTGCATATCGCCCAAGAGGAGCATAAATTCGGAATACCGCCCGAGGCCCTGGGTGATTTTATGCATCAATTGCAGCGCATCGAGCATCCCAACCTCATTGTCTCCGGCCTAATGGGCATGGCCACCCAAACCGAAGATCCAAACCAAATCCGCCAAGAATTTCGTTTGCTTCATAATTTGTTCCAACAAATCAAAACAAATTTCCGAAGCCTGGATCCCGACTTCAAAGAGATTTCCATGGGCATGTCAGGCGATTACCTCCTTGCTTTGGAGGAAGGCAGCACGATGCTGCGCATAGGCAGCCTCCTGTTCGAAGAAGGCGCTTAAGGCCTTAGTCCTCCTGCCAAGCTTGCCAACGACGAATCAAGGCTGCAGAAGAAGAATCCAAGCCCTGCACAGGGTCCTGCTGCACCTCCTCGAGAAGAGGTAACAACTTGCTGGCGAGAACCTTCCCTAACTCAACCCCCCATTGATCAAAGCTGTAAATATTCCATACCAGGCCTTGCACCAAGATTTTGTGCTCGTAGGCTGCAATCAAGCTGCCCAAGGCATGGGGTGTCAACTTTGGGCACATCAGGAAATTGCTGGGGCGGTTGCCTTCGAAAACCTGGTAAGGAGACAAACGCTGAATTTCATTTTCGGAGCGACCTGCTGCCGAAGCCGCGGCCACAACCTGTTCAAGATCCCTCCCCTGCATCAAGGCTTGGGCCTGGGCAATGGCATTGGCGGTAAGGTATCGATGATGAGGCCCCACCGGGTAATGAGATCGTGCCGGCAAGATAAAATCACAGGCCACCTTGGAGGTCCCCTGATGGATCAGTTGGTAAAAGGCGTGCTGGCCGTTGGTCCCCGGTTCACCCCATAACACAGGGCCGCTTTGGTAGGTTAAGGGCAGCCCCTGCCGATCCACGCTTTTGCCGTTGCTCTCCATGTCCGCTTGCTGCAAATAGGCCGGGAATCGCCCGAGGCATTGATCGTACGGAAGGACGGCCAGGGATTGGATATCCAGAAAATTGCGATTCCACAAGCCCAGCAAGGCCAAGGTCATCGGAAGATTCTGCTCCCAAGGGGTAAGCCGAAAATGCCGGTCCATCGCATGGGCCCCGGCCAGCAGGGCCCTGAAATGCTCGAAACCTACCGCCAAGGCTACCGAAAGTCCGATGGCAGACCAGACTGAATAACGTCCACCGACCCAATCCCAAAAAGGAAACATCCGGTCCGGCGATATCCCAAAGGCCTTCACCGCCTGGGTGTTGGTGGACAAGGCCGCAAAATGCAAGTCCACCCCGTCCTGCCTTCCTGTTTGTTCCCAAAACCAAGCCCTGGCCGATACCGCGTTGGCCATGGTCTCTTGGGTGGTAAAGGTTTTGGAAGCGACCAGGAACAACGTGGTTTCGGGATTCAGTTTCTGAAGGGTCCTTTGCAAATGCGCTCCGTCCACATTCGAGACGAAGTGAATCCCCAGGGAATTTCGATACGGCGAAAGGGCCTCGCAGACCATCAAGGGTCCCAAATCGGAGCCTCCTATTCCGATATTGACCACATCGGTAAAAGGCAAGCCCGTGCAGCCCCTCCAAGTGCCGTCTAACACCCCGTTCACGAAGCCTTCCATCCTCAACAAGACTTCCTTGACCAATGCACCGGGAACGCTGCCATCCGCCAAACGAAGCGAGGCAGATGGATCCCTTAGGGCTGTATGCAAAACCGCCCTTCCCTCGGTCTCGTTGATCATCGCACCGTTGAACATCGCCTCGATGCCTTCTTGAACCTTGCACTCTTGAGCCAAACGACGCAACCAAGCCAAGCCCTGGGCATCCAACAAATTCTTGGAATAATCCAAATACCAGCCCTCGGCCTCCATACTCCAATGCTCCGCACGATGAGCATCGGCATCAAACAAATGCTTCAAGGTCTGCGCCCCCCCTTCCTTGAAACCCAAGGCATGTTGTGTTAGTTGTTTCCACGCAAGAGTTTCTGTGGGATTGATTTTGGGCAATTGATCTTGCATATTGCGATGTTTTAGTAGCGTATCCGTGAGCAACAAGCGGTCATCCGACCCCCTCAAAAATAAGACCACAGCAGCCATGGGGGAAAACATGGCCTGCGAAAGACTGCAAAGGCAAGGATGGCATATTCTCCATCGTAATTGGCGATCCAGTCCCTACGAAGTGGATATTATCGCCACCTTGGGGCCGATCCTGGCCTTTGTTGAGGTCAAAAGCAGCCGCAGCCATCGCCATGCCGAACCCGCCCGGCAGGTCAAATACCATAAATTCTTGAACCTTTCCAAAGCGGCTTATCGTTACCTGCAAGAATTTCCCCATCGTGGGGAGATTCGATTTGATCTTATGGAATGCCGTTGGCAGAAGAACGGGGTCTTGGACTGCCTGCATTGGGAAGATTTTTGGAAACCGGATAACCTCGGTCTTCAATCGCCTAACCTGGATTCCTTTTGGCGCAATACCGGCCGCCTCGATTCTGCTTCGTGAAGGGTTGAGAGGAGCCCGTTCGAAGCTACCTTCGTCACATGAGACAAGAACACCTAACAGACCTTCGGGAACGCCTTGAGGCGTTGAGGAGGTTTCTTTGACCTCGATGCGAAGATTGCTCGAATCAAGGATGTAGAGACCCGATCCACCGCCCCAGGATTCTGGGACGACCCGGTAGCGGCCGAAAATTGGTTGAAATCGGTCAAAATCCCCAAACAGTGGGTTGAGGCCTATCAGCAACTCCATGAACAAATCGAGGAGCTGGGAATTTATTACGAATTTCAACAAGCCGGGGAAATTACCATGGAAGAATTGGATGCAACCTACGACCAATGCGTCGAGGCCACCGAAGCCCTGGAATTTCGCAATATGTTACAGTCCGAAGAAGACCCCTTAAGCGCCATTATCGAAATCAATTCGGGGGCTGGAGGCACCGAAAGCCAGGATTGGGCCTCCATGCTGGAACGCATGTACCGCATGTGGGCCGATTCCAAAGGGTACCGAATTCAAGAGCTTGACCGACAAGACGGTGAAGAAGCCGGGATCAAGTCCGTGTCCTTGGAAATCACCGGGGATTTCGCCTACGGTTACCTCAAGGGCGAAAACGGGGTCCATCGCCTGGTCAGGATCTCCCCCTTCGACTCCAACGCGAGGCGACATACCTCCTTTGCCTCGGTGTATGCGTACCCGGTCATTGACGACAGCATCCAAATCGAAATTCATCCCAACGACCTGGAATTGCAAACAGCCCGCTCCGGGGGTGCAGGCGGTCAGAACGTGAACAAAGTGGAAACCAAGGTGATGCTCACCCACAAACCCACCGGTATCGTGGTGGTCTGCCAGGTGGAACGTAGCCAATCCGCTAACCGCGAACGTGCCATGCAGATGCTACGTTCCCAACTCTATGAATTGGAATTGCGCAAGCGCAACGAAGCCCGTCAAAGCATCGAAGATTCCAAAAAGAAAATCGAATGGGGATCGCAAATTCGCTCCTATGTCTTGCACCCCTACAAGCTGGTCAAAGATGTACGCAGCGAACACGAAACCTCCAATGCCCAAGGGGTTTTGGACGGGGATTTGGATCCCTTTATCAAGGCTTATTTGATGAGCGAACAAGGCTAATCCACTCGACTTATGAATTCCAACACCCAACAAATCCCGGCGTGGTGGCAGGACCTGCAAAGGAGCAACCCCATCTTGGCCGCAGAAAATGCCAGGGAACGCATCCAGCGATTAATGCGCCTTCGTGAGGCAATCCTTGAATCCGAAGAGGCAATACGCCAAGCCCTCCACACGGACTTGGGTAAACCGGCCATGGAAAGCAACCTCACCGAATTGTTACCGGTGTACAACGAAATCAAGCATTTCAAAGCCAACCTCCATCGCTGGATGCGGAACCGAAATGTAGGCCCCCATTTTCCCTACCTTCTGTCCAGCGGACATATCCAATACCAAGCCAAAGGTTGCGTGCTGCTGATTGCCCCTTGGAATTATCCATTTCAGTTGGCGGTCATGCCCTTGATTGCGGCCATTGCAGCGGGGAATACGGTGGTGGTTAAGCCCTCGGAGCATGCCCCCGCAACCACGGCTTTGCTGTCGGAATTACTCCCCAAAGCCCTGGGGGATGATGTGGTCAAAGTGGTTTCCGGTGATGGCCATGTTGGCACCGAACTCTTGAAGTTGCCCTTTGACCATATTCTTTTTACGGGTGGCGAACGGGTTGGCAAAATTGTGGCCCAATCGGCAGCGGCTGAACTGATTCCCTATACCCTGGAATTGGGGGGCAAATCCCCGGTCTATGTGGACGAATCCGCTCCTTTGGAGGCCACGGCCGCCAAAGTCTATTGGGGCAAATGGCTCAACGGAGGCCAAACCTGCATTGCCCCGGATTACCTGCTCATGAACCGCAGCATGGTACCGCTCATGGCCGAGGCTTTTCGAGTGGCTTCGAGCAAAGTTCAAGAAGGCGAACAGGCAGGAGGCCCATCCCTTTGCCAACAAATTCATGCCCAGCATGCAGACCGTATTCGGGATTTGTTACAGGATGCCGTGGCCGGCGGCGCTCGCATCGAAGTAGGCGGACGTTGGGACGATCAAGGTCTTCGCCTTGAACCCACCGTTTTGTCGGGGGTGACCCCTGGCATGCGGCTGATGAACGAAGAAATCTTCGGCCCCATTCTGCCCATTGTCGGCGTGGATCATCTGGAAGAGGCCCTGGCTTTTGTTCGCAACAGGCCGAAACCCTTGGCACTTTATGTCTTTGCCCGAAACCCCAAGGTCATGCAACGTTGGGCTATGGAGAGCAGTTCGGGCAGCATGTGCTTGAACGATGTGGTGATTCAAATTTCACACCCCGACCTGCCGCTGGGCGGAGTGGGCGCTTCGGGCTCGGGCTCATACCATGGTCGTTACGGTTTCGAAACCTTTTCCCATGCGAGGGCCGTGCTTAGCAACCCCCATTGGCCCAACCTTACCTCTTTCTTCTATCCACCCTATACCCCCTTCAAAGCCAAACTTGCCGGTTGGCTAATGAGTTGGATGCGTTAGTTCTTGGATGAAAGTCAAAAAAATCAATCGAAATCGCTGAAGCCGTCCGGGTCCTGGTTGCTGGGATCCTGGTCGCTGGGGTCCTGGTCGCTGGGGTCCTGGCGATCAGCATCATCCGATCCGGGATTCTCTTCGCTATTCGGATGGGTTTGGTCTTCGGGATGCAGGGTGCGCCATGGATTTTCCTCGACCAAGACGTCCCGTAATTCCACCAATTCCTTGGAGGCTTCTTGTTTACCGGATTCGGAATACCCGTGAATGAGGTTGTTCAAGACTCGGATGACGATGTCATGGTGGGTGCACGGTCTGAAATACCGAGGGTTGGCCGGCAGATGAATCAATTCCAGAAAACGTTCGATTTCCTTCTCGCCGAAGACCATGCCTTTGTTGAAGGCGTTGATGTAGAACAGGGCCTTGGGTACGGAAATTTCTTCCGTAACATCATCCAGATAGGCTAAAATAAAATGTTGCGGAAGATTGACCCCCACCACCGGCATCTCCATTTTGGTTGCCAACCACATGTAGATGCAACATAGCACGATGGGGTTCCCCTTGCGGCTCTCGAGTACCTTGTTCAGGCAAGAATTCTGAGGATCGTTGTAATTGGCGGTATTGCCACGGTATCCATGGATCTTGAACAAAACGTGGTTGATGACCCTTACCTTCTCCAATGCCGTCATGCATGGATTCATTTCCATCCATATCTCAATCCGCAGGCTTTCGAGGCGGTTGCGTAATTCACTCTCGTCCAGATCGGGGTAACGAATCCGTGCAATCCAAATGAGCGCGGTGAGGAGATCTTCTTGGTCACCAAGATTCCATGCCAACAGAGCTTCTTTGCATTGGTTCCATTGGATTTGGTGGATGAGCTCTTCGATTCGCTCCCTGGCAATCAATGGCAAATCCCCAATCCAAGCAGATTCCAAAAAGGGAACCACCAGAGGACCGCGGAGCAGCAGGGCCTTGCTCACCTCCTCGACCACTTCCTGGTCGGTATCATCGAGCAGGCATATCATGGCCTGCAATTCACTTTCGGAGGGGAGGGCGTTGGTTTGGGGCATGCGTTGAGACGAATTTCGTTCAGCGACAAGGGCATTCCCAAATTTCTTGGAACAAATTTATCCCCCAATTTTATCCACCGTAACCAATGTTCTGCACGTTGCTCGGGGACCTTCAGGATTTGGATTTGGTTGCGGCCTTGGATTTGGTTGCGGCCTTGGGTTTGGTTGCGGCCTTGGCGGGGTTCTTGGCCTTGGATCTGGCTGAGAAACGACCGGGTTTGGGAGGCGGGGCCTGTTCAATCCATTGGACGCATTGGGCTTCGTCGGCGCTTTCAAAGTCCGCACCTTTTGGAATACGGTAGTTTTCTCCGTCCCGGGTCAGGTACGGCCCCCAACGGCCTTGGATCATTTGAATTCCGCTGTCCGGGAAATCCTTGAGAAGGCGGGCGGCCGCGGCTTGTTGTTTGGCGATGATAAGTTCAACAGCCCTTGCGGGGGTAAGGGTTAGCGGATCTTCTTCTTTGGGAATGGACACGAACAAATCACCCCATTTGACGTAGGGACCAAAACGTCCTGCACCCACCGTCATGCCCTGCCCCTCATGCTCCCCCAAGGTGCGCGGAAGGCGAAACAAATCCAAAGCATCGGCAAGGTCAAGCTGTTCCATGATCATCCCGGCCCTGAGCTTGGCGTATTGCGGTTTGGCATCCGGGTCCTTAGGGTTGGTACGGGCCACCACGGGGCCGTAACGAGCCATCCGAACGGAGTACATCAATCCGCCGTCCATCCCCAGTTCGCGCTCGCCGTTGACACGCTCGCTTTCTTCAGTAGCTTTGGTAACCGTCTGATGAAAAGGCTGATAGAAGGTATCAAGCATTTGGGTCCAATTCATTTGACCCTCGGCGATGCGGTCAAAATCTTCTTCCACTTTGGCCGTGAACCCAAAGTCCATCACCACTGGAAAATGCTGCAACAAGAAATCGTTGACCAGCATGCCAATATCCGTAGGACGAAGTTTGTTTTTGTCGGCGCCGGTAATTTCTTTGAGGGTTTGCCTCTCCAAAGAAGTATTCGGCTTTTGTTCCAACACAAGGTATTGCCTTTCGACACCCTCCAAGAGGGTTCGTTCCACATAGCCACGGTCCTGAACTGTGCCAATGGTGGGGGCGTAGGTCGAAGGACGGCCTATGCCCAATTCTTCCAATTTCTTGACCAAACTCGCTTCGGTATAGCGCGATGGTGGTCGGGTATAGCGTTGGGTTGCGAGCAAGCGATTTACCGGGGTGAGGTCCCCTTGTTGAAGGGCCGGCAAACGAATTTCTTTGTTGGGTTCGTCTTCGTTGCCGTCTTGATCTTCCTCATCCGCACTTTCCAAATACAATTTGAGAAAACCATCGAAGAGGAGCACCTCGCCATCGGCGATAAACTCTTCTTTCAAAGAAGGGGTGCTCAGGTTGATGCGGGTTTTCTCCAATTTGGCTTCCGCCATTTGGCTGGCTACGGCACGTTTCCAAATCAATTCGTAGAGGGCTTGTTGGTCCTTTTCGAGTTCAGGGAGCCGTGACTTGGTAAAGTCGGTGGGACGAATGGCCTCGTGGGCTTCTTGGGCGGCTGCAGATTTGGTTTTGAATTGGCGTCGGTGGTAATAAGCTTCTCCGTAGGATTGCCGAATGGCTTGGGCCGAAGCCTCCAAGGCGGTTTCCGAGAGATTGACCGAATCGGTACGCATGTAGGTGATATGCCCTTCCTCGTAAAGCCGCTGGGCAACTCGCATGGTTTTGGTGACCCCGAACCTCAATTTGCGGGATGCTTCCTGCTGCAAAGTCGAGGTGGTGAAAGGCGCAGAAGGGCTTTTGGTGGCCGGCTTTTTCTCGACGGCTTTGACGGTCCAATCGCATTGGCCTGCTTTTTGGAGCCAAGGGCTTACCTCTTCTTCGTGGTCAAAACGTCGGTTGAGTTCGGTTTTGAAAGGCGCCTGTACCGCAGCATTGGTGGATGCGGGTTGAAACCAACCGTTAACCCGAAAGGCTGCCTGGGGCTTGAAGGCCGAAATTTCTCGTTCTCGGTCCACGAGAATCCTGACGGCTACGGACTGTACCCGTCCTGCGGAAAGCGACGGCTTAACTTTGCGCCACAACAAAGGGGATAATTCGAAGCCGACCAAACGATCGAGGATACGACGGGCCTGCTGGGCCATGACCAAATCCTGGTCGATGCGACGGGGGTTGGCTACGGCTGCGGTAATGGCCGGCTTGGTGATTTCATGAAAAACAATGCGTCGTGTTTTGGCCTCTTGCAATTCCAAGACTTCTTGCAAATGCCATGCAATGGCTTCTCCCTCGCGGTCTTCATCCGAGGCCAGCCAGACCAGCTCGGCTTTTTTGGCTAATTTGCGGAGTTCGGCAACCATGGCCTTTTTATCGTCCGGTACGGCATAGGTGGCGGCATATCCCTCCTCTACCTTGACAGCATGATTGCCTTTGACCAGGTCCCGAATATGCCCAAAGGACGATTTTACCAAGAAATCATCCCCGAGGTACGAACCAATGGTTTTGGCCTTGGCGGGGGATTCGACAATCAAAAGGTTTTTGGCCATAAGGGATTTTTCGTAGGCAAAGTAAAGGCCAAGTATCCCCGCAAGGATATTTTTGGTTTGATTTGCGTGGAATTTGCAAGTTGAATCCCAGAAATCCCTTCGGCTTACTTGCTCCCAACAACCCACCACCCTTAAACTTGGTCCATGCCTTCAGGCCTCAGTATTTTGGTTCCTGCCTACAACGAGGAACATACCATTGTTTCGATTTTAGAACTTTTGTTTCAAACGCAATTGCCTGATAACATGAGTAAAGAAGTCATTGTGGTCAATGATTGCTCCACCGACAAGACCTCTGCCCTCTTGGATGATTTTGCGAGCAGAAATCCTGAATTACCCCTGCGGATCCTGCATTGCCCGCGAAACCAGGGCAAAGGAGCAGCCATTCGTCAGGCCATCGCAATGGCCTCTATGGAGTACCTGGTCGTGCAAGATGCAGACCTGGAATACGACCCTGCGGAATTCAAGGTTCTGTTGGCCCCATTGATCGCAGGCAAGGCCGATGTCGTGTACGGCTCGCGTTTTATGGGGGGCAAACCGCATCGGATTTTGTTTTTTTGGCATACGGTGGGCAACAAGTTCCTGACCTTCCTGAGCAATGCCTTGACCAACTTGAACCTAACGGACATGGAGACCTGTTACAAGATGATGCGGACTTCGGTGGCCCAAGGCCTGAGGTTGCAAGAAAACCGATTTGGCTTTGAACCGGAGGTAACAGCGGCTTTGGCGGGCATACCGGGGATCCGTATTTTCGAGGTGGGTATATCCTATTACGGCCGCACCTATGCCGAAGGCAAGAAAATCAATTGGAAAGACGGGTTCAGGGCCATTTATTGCATTTTGAAATACAACAGTTGGGCCAAGGTTTCTTCGCATTGAGCAGATACGCCGCCGTACTTTGGTTGGCTATGTTGGCCCTGGGTGTGGTGATTGCGGGCATTGGGGTCGACCTCATGGAGGTCGACGCGGCCCAGTACGCCTCGATGGGGCAGGAGATGAACGAGACCGGTCTATGGGTGCAGCTGCATGAGCACGGAGCCCTGTACCAATCCAGGGGCTATCCCGACAAACCGCCTTTGGTGTTCTGGGCCGCCGCCCTCGGCACCAAGGTGCTGGGGGCGACCAATGCCGGCGCCAAAATCATCTCCGTCATGGTGGGTCTGCTGGGCATTTGGGCCCTGGGTCGTTGGGCCTCCGAATTGCTGGGACCCTCGGCATTTTGGCCTGCCCTTGCCTTCTATGGGGCCAATGTTGGCATGGGCCTGATGCTGCAGGATGTGCGCACCGACACCCTTTTGGTGGCTTTGGTTTCCTTGGCCGGTTGGCAATCCCAGGTTTGGAAAAGAACGGGGGCTTGGATGCCGGCCATGTTAGCCTTTACCTTTCTTGGCCTGGCCATGCTGGCCAAAGGCCCCTTGGCCTTCATGGCCCTCACGGCAGCCTTGGGCGGTCATGCCCTTTGGAACCGCGATTACCGCATCCTGAGGCGGGCCTCCTTTTGGGGTGGTTTGGGCCTAATGATCCTCATCCTCCTACCTTGGCTCTGGGGCCTTTACCAGCAATGGGGTTGGGATCGAGGCATACGTTATTATCTGTGGACACAGAACTTTGGAAGGATCACCGGGGAAAACCCCTGGGCCCATCGCGCGGATTATAGCTTTGTCCTTCACAATTTGTTATGGACTTTTCTGCCCTGGGTTGTCTTCTTGCCCTCGGCCTTGATTTGGGCCCTCCGCAACCCATCGCGGAACCGAGAATTGTCCTCCATGAGCCTGACAGCCTGGACCTTGTTGGTCGTGGGGCTCAGCATCAGCAAATTCCAGTTACCCCATTACGTTTATATCCTCTGGCCCTTTCAAGCCCTTTTGATTACCCAATGGTGGATTCAGGCTCCCCCACCTCGTCCTCTCCAAACAGTACCTTGGAAACTCATGAGCCTGCTGGGATTGCTTTGCTGCATGGGGGTGGATTACGCTTGGTTCGGTGTTCCATTGGCCACTTTGGTAGGATCCCTAGGCCTTGTCATTTCCTGGGCCCTTCACGGTCGGAACGCCTTGTGGATGGGGGCTTCGGCCCTGCTTCTGTCCCTGCTGGTATTGAATGCTTTCTTTTATCCCAAACTCCTGGCCTATCAAGCCTCCAGCCGCCTTGGACAATGGGCTGCAGACCATGACGTTGCCCCCAGTCTTCAGCGAATGGGTTGCGACAACGAGTCCATCCATGCCCTGCACTTTTACACCCACAGGGTAATCCCTGAATGGTCCGCGGGTTCCGCTATTCCCGGAAATTCCTACATCATTTATAGTTCGAAGGCTTGTGCCGACTCCCTTCGCACCCTGGGCATGAAGGTCGAACCCCTTCAAGAAATGCCATCGATCAAAGTCACCCGATTATCCCTTTCTTTCCTTGATCCAAGGACGCGAAACCAACAGGGCACCCTTTCGGGAATTTACCGGGTTGTTCCTTAATTTCGCCGCCCTTCCACACCATGAGCTTGATCGGACTGGACGCCATCCTGAACCTCCCTGCAATTCAAACCGCTTCGCAAACCGCTGCCAGGCTGAAGATGCCTTGCTACTTGGTTGGGGGAGTGTTACGGGATGCCTTGTTGCATCGCCCCATCAAGGATATTGATTTGTTGGTGGTGGGCAACGGCCCCGATTTTGCCGGCGAATGGGCCAAGGACTTGAAGGACCAACCCAAGGTGCACATGTTCAGGAACTTTGGCACAGCCATGCTCGAGACCGGGCAGTTGCAATTCGAAGTCGTGGGGGCCCGTCGCGAATCCTACCACAGCGACAGCCGCAAGCCTGTGGTGACCGACGGAACCCTCGAAGATGACTTGTCCCGCAGAGATTTCACCGTCAACGCGCTGGCCTACGAATTGTACCCCCAGCCTGGTCAATGGATCGACCTCTTTCAAGGGATTCACGACCTGGAGGACGGTATTCTCATCACCCCTTTGGAACCGGACCTTACCTTCTCGGACGACCCGTTGCGCATGATGCGGGCGATACGCTTTGCCGCTCAACTCGGCTTTGAGGTGCATCCTGAAACCTTGGCCGCCATCACCCGCGGTGCCGAACGCATTCGGATCGTTTCCATGGAACGAATCACCGAAGAGTTCAACAAAATTCTGCTCAGCCAACGTCCGGCCAAAGGCTTGGGTCTCCTTTACGACACCGGGCTGCTGGCCCTAATTTTCCCGGAATTAACCCGCCTTCAAGGGGTCAAAATTGTCCAAGGCAAGGGCCACAAAGACAATTTCTACCATACCCTGCAAGTGGTCGAAAATTTGGTGTTACGGTCCGAAGACTTGTGGCTTCGATGGGCTGCTTTGCTCCACGATATCGCCAAACCCCAAACCCAACGATTCGAAGACGGTGTGGGATGGACCTTTCACGGCCACGAAGAATTGGGAGCCCGTATGGTCCCCAACATCTTTCGTCACTTTAAACTGCCATTGGACAGCACCATGACCAAGGTCCAAAACCTGGTACGTCTTCATTTGCGGCCCATCGCCCTGACCAAATCCAAAGTGAGCGATTCGGCCATGCGCCGCCTGTTGTTCGAGGTTGGGGAAGACATCGATGACTTAATGGAACTGTGCCGCGCCGATATCACCTCCAAAAACGAAGCCAAGGTCAAACGTTACCTCCAGAACTTTGAAGACCTTGACCGTCGATTACGAGAGGTTAGCGAGGCCGACCGCATGCGGCTATGGCAGCCACCTCTGGGAGGTGCCGAAATCATGGCCACCTTCGGTTTGGAACCCGGCCGACAGGTTGGGCTGATCAAGAACAAGATCCGTCAAGCCATCCTGGACGGAGCTATCGAAAACGACCCGGAACAGGCCACCCAATTGATGCTTCGCCTGGGCCAAGAACTTGGGCTCCAGGTCCAAAATCCACCCTCGAATATCCACCAAGTTTGATTTCCTGAAGGTATTGACAAAACGAATTTCCTTCTTGAAATTAGCAACCTTCTAAATACCACTTCGCCACCCCCTTAACAACCCTTATGTCCGTTTACCGCTTCAAGGTCATCATCGAAGATTACGAAGATCTTTTCAGGGAAATCGAAGTCAAGGCAAGTCAGAGTTTCGAGGATTTGCACTTTGCCATTCTCAAGGCCTTTGGTTTTGACCTCAAACACCCGGCATCGTTTTTCTACAGCGATGACCTCTGGCATATGGAGGACGAAATTGCCTTCAAGGACATGCCCTACAGCCTGACGAGCAACGGGACCCCGATGATATCCACCAAGCTTAGCCAATATATCGACGACCCGCATCAACGCTTCATCTACATTTATCAATCCAACGAGGATGCCTGGGCCTTTCTGCTCGAATTGGTCGCTGTAGGAGCAACGGCTTCCGCTGAAGTGGTTTTACCCCGTGTCGTGAAGGCAGAGGGTGAAGCTCCCAAACAATACAATCCCAAGGCCGCCTCAACAGCCAAACCTGGCTCGCCTTCTTCGGTCCCTGCAACCGGAGCCGCAGGGGTCGCTGCGGTCAATACCGACGAAGATCAGGAACCCGATCCCGATGACTTGCAAGAAGATCAACTCTTTGAACAAATCGAGACCATGGGTAAATCCCGTAAATCCTCCTCCCTTGATTTGGCAGGTGCTGCCACAGCCTCCGAAATCCCGGACGGCTTTGTGTTGGATGATGACTCGGATTCAGGTTTATCGGATAGCGAGGACGATGAGGACCAAGATCGGGATGATGATGAGGACGAAGATGGAGACGACGACGATTACCGTGGCGGAGGACGAGGTCGCTCCGGTGATTATGACCAAGACGATTACTGAACCTGCCCCTGACGCAGGTCTATCCCTACCCCAAATCCTTTTGGTGGTTGGCCCCACCGCTTCAGGCAAAACCGCATTGGCCTTGGCCTTGGCATCCCATACCCATGGGATCATCATCTCGGCTGATTCAAGGCAATGTTACAGGGAGATGGCCATAGGCTCAGCCGCCCCCACGGCCGATGAGATGCAAGGTATTCCTCACCGAATGGTCGCCGATCGCTCCGTGCATGAGCACCTTAGCGCAGGACAATTCGAAAGAGAAGCCTTGCAGTGCCTTGCCGAGGGGATGGCTACGGGCCAACAAATCATTGTTTGCGGCGGGGCAGGTCTTTTCCTGAAGGCCCTGGTACACGGCCTGGATGATCTGGGTAACGAAGACCCCCTGGTACGGACCTACTGGCAACAGCGCTACCGTACAGAAGGTTTGGTTATTTTGCAACAAGAAATTCTTCGTCGCGACCCCGATTATGCCGCGCAGGCCGATATGAACAACCATCAACGTCTCCTTCGGGCTCTTGAAATCATGGACAGCCGGGGACAACGACTCTCGGAACTGCGGACCCAAAGCGCCAAGGACAGGCCTTTCCGTTGCTGCTGGATCGGCATTAATCCTGAACGCGCGTGGCTTCATGAGGCGATTAACACGCGGGTTGACCAAATGGTGAGCCAAGGATTGGAGCAAGAGGCGGCAGCCCTGTACCCATGGGATTCCATCAAAGCCTGCCAAAGTCCGGGGTACGTGGAATGGGAAGGTTACTGGAATGGGAGCATCGATTATGCCACTTGCGTCGAACATATCAAACAGCATACCCGACAATTTGCTCGCCGTCAATTGACCTGGTTTCGTCGAAATCCCAATATCCACTGGATACCCTCTGAAATCACAGACAACCCATCACGCCTTGAATGGGTTCTTCGTAATTTACCGATCCGCTAGAACGGGATAAACCTCCGCCATGGAAACCTATTTCTTTGCAGCCTTATGCCCCGAAGGTTCCTTTGTGCTTAGCGAGGAAGAAAGCAAACATTTGGTCAAAGTGCGACGACATCAACTCGGGGACCGGGTCCGGATCGCCAACGGTCTTGGACTCCTTGCCGACTGCGAGCTTACCGAAATTCGTTCCTCTCGCGCCACCTTACGGGTGCTTCATTCCACCCAACATGCTTGGCCAGAACCCCGTATTCACCTGGCCGTTTCGCCTTTGCACCACGAGGACCGCTGGGAATGGCTGCTCGAAAAGGCGACCGAACTCGGGGTGTACCGAATCAGCCCTGTGCTCTGCGAACGCACCGAGCATTATCGATGGAAGCTTCCTCGTTATTCCCGCATTTTGGAATCAGCCCTCAAACAATCCTTGCGGACCCATCTACCCATCTTGGATCAACCCATGCCACTTTCTCAATTTCAAGCCGAATCGAATAACGTGACCTACGTTGCGCATTGCGATGAATCGGCCGATGCAAGGACCCCTCGCATTTCCTTGGACCTTGTGGACATTTCCCGTAACACATGCCTAATGATAGGTCCCGAAGGGGATTTTCACCCCTCAGAAATACAACAGTTGGTTGACCACGGGGCCCTACCCCTTTCGCTTGGTGCATTGCGCCTTAGAACAGAAACTGCGGTCATTGCAGGCCTAAGCCGCTTTCTGGGCGGGAGCATGCAACGAGCTGGTGCTACCTTGCTGACCGTGTTGCTGACTGTGCTGCTGACTATGCCAATGTACGTTCTACTGCCCTTGGCCTTCCCCTTGCTGATTTCCATCACCCCAGCTTCTGCCCAAAGCAACAACCAACGAAGCAACGCTGCCCCGGTGCGGGCCGGGCATATTGCCTTGGGTCGCCTCAAATACCAGGGCGGAGGGGATTGGTATGCCAATCCCACCTCGATTTCCAATCTGGCCAAATTTTGCAATGCAGGTTTGGGGACTTCGCTTTCGCTTCAAGAAGAAGTTGCCGATGCGGGGAGTCCTGACCTCTTTCGCTT
>Ga0214921_10006525_pt1 | contig 15934 bp, 15 predicted proteins | sample LL1505_MetaG_FD_177992 | JGI IMG/M metagenome (GOLD analysis project Ga0214921, IMG submission 177992) | Freshwater microbial communities from Lake Lanier, Atlanta, Georgia, United States - LL-1505 | ecosystem: Environmental > Aquatic > Freshwater > Lake | place: USA: Georgia | collected...
AATAACAAATATCAGCCTTAGGCCACATGCAATTAATAATATTCAAATTAAAGAGTCTGATATATACAAATTTGATTAAATTTGTACTACTTTAATTACCCGTACTAACATGTTGAGGCGTTTACAGGAAGAATTATTATCGGGGGTAGAGATGTGTTTTTTTGTTCTGTCGGGGCTATCATCCAGCGAAAAAAAATAGTGGTGAAATGCCTTTAGGCCATTTCCCATGTTGGGATCATTCTTTTGCATGCCATAGGTGAAAGCATTCTCCAGGCTTGGTTCCTGGCTCTTGAACAATCTGTATCCAGTTGTATAATGATGGTTCAGCACCCTGATAAAATGCAGCAAATCTGTCGCGTTGAAAGTCCTGTGTTTGAAGGCCAGCAAGCGTTTCAGGTCATTGTCTTTGTGGCCAACAATGAATTGGTATGGCGCCTCATCCATCAAAGCCATCAGTTCATTGCATTTGTTGATGATGGTGGTACGATTGCCCCAGGCAAAAATGGCAGCAAAAAATCCTGCAATTTCGATATCGGCTTTTTGGCTAAAGCGGTGAGGGATGGAAATCGGATCTTTCTCAATAAACCCTTGCTGGTTGTGACGCTTCAGTTCCCTGTCAAGGAAAGACTTTACAACCAATAATTCTTTTTTATTCATTTGCTCAAGCCTCAGTCTGCCTTGTTTTTGAAAGATTGTCCTATTGTTGGTAATAAAAGAAATTGATGATCAACTGGTGATCGCCAACTGAATGGCATGGTCAAGGTCTGCAATCAGGTCATCTGCATCTTCAATGCCCACAGACAAGCGGATCAAGTTGTCCCCCAGTCCATTCTTGATCCTTTCCTCCCTGGGTATGGACGCATGCGTCATGCTGGCAGGATGGTTGATCAGCGATTCAACACCCCCAAGACTTTCGGCCAATGAAAAAATTTTGGTGCTGGAAAGCAGTGTTCGTGCTGCTTCTATGGTATCTTGCTTCAATTCAAAGCTGATCATCCCACCAAAATCCTTCATTTGGCTTTTGGCCACCGCATGACCTGGGTGATCCTCAAAACCGGGCCAGTACACTTTTTTTACAGCGGGGTGCGCCTTGAGAAAATGCGCAATGGCAGCACCGTTCTGGCAATGCCTTTCCATCCTGATGCCGAGGGTTTTGATGCCCCTGAGTACCAGGAAACAATCCATGGGTCCGGGCACTGCTCCGCAACTTTTCTGGATAAAATACAGCTCATCACGCAACGCCTTGTCATTCATCACCAATGCGCCTTGAATCACATCACTGTGTCCACCCAGGTATTTGGTGGCAGAATGCATCACGATGTCTGCGCCCAGTGAAAGTGGATTCTGGAGTGCCGGCGATGCAAAAGTATTGTCCACACAAAGCAAAACCTTGTGCACTTGTGCAACCGCTGCAATGCCCCTGATGTCTGCAATGTTCATCAACGGATTGGTTGGCGTTTCGGCCCAGATCAGTTTTGTACTGGCATTGATTTTAGCCTCAATATTCTGTACTTCACCCATGTCCACATAGTGAAAAACAATCCCGAATTTGCTGTATATTTTGCTGAAAAGCCTGTAGGTTCCACCATACATGTCACTGGCTGCAATGACTTCATCGCCAGGCTTCAGCAGTTTCATCACCGCATCTGTTGCAGCAACACCACTGCCAAAAGCCAGTCCGAATTTTCCTTCTTCAATCACCGCCAATGCCTCTTCCAGGGTCTCTCTGGTCGGGTTTTGGGAACGGGCATATTCATAGCCCTTGTTTACACCAGGTGCTTCCTGCACATAGGTAGACGTTTGGTAGATGGGCGTCATAATAGCCCCGGTGCTTGGGTCGGGATGCGCACCGGCGTGGATATATTGTGTTGCTTTTTTCATTGCCGCTATTTATGGTGTAAAGATAGGTTGTTGGAAGAAGTCTGGTCTTATCTTTGCGGTATGCCGAATGTTTATTTCAAATCATCCATACCGCCAGCATATGAGGCCATCCTTCACCATTCAACATCCTTGAATATCGGCGAAAATGATCTTGTCATTCATGACTTCTATCATCGCTCTCCAGCATCTTTGGTTGGTTTTTGGGATGCCTATCGTGAAAACAAATGGTTGAAAAAGTCCATCCAAACCACCGACAATGTTTTTGTATTCTCATCCCATACAAAAACGGAAGTCCTTAAATACTTCCCCCAGGTGAGAGATAAGATCAGCATTCTTGCCCCTGTTGCAGAAGATCAATACAGACAGACGGATGAAGATGCACGAGATGTGGTGCGCTATCAATTCACACAAGGCGATGCTTATTTCCTATACCGTGGACCGGTTCATCCTGCCGCCAACATCATTGAACTCCTGAAGGGATTTTCAATTTTCAAAAAGCGTATTGGCAGCAACATGAAGCTTGTCTTGGCTGGTCCACAAGGACAATATTCAGCAGATATCCTGACCGATCTGGAATCATACAAATACAGAAACGATGTGCTGTTGATGGAGCATTTGCTGCCATATGATGAGTCTTCTATCATCAGCGCTGCCTACGCCATGGTGCATCCCTGCAGGTATGAAAGATTTGGCATACCCGTTGTCAATGCCATGAAAGCTGGGGTGGCTGTGCTTACAGTTGAAAACAGCAGCATGGCCGAATTTACGGGCATGGCTGGTATGTTTTTCAATGAAAAAGATCCGCAAGACATTGGCGATAAACTCATTAGGATTTACAATGATGAGCAAATGAGGTCTGAAATGATCGGAACGGGGTTGTTGAAATGATGTGTATCTTCTTCCTGTGAAAACAATCTAGAAACATGTTTTATTTGTGGTAGTTCTTCAGATTGATCATCACTCTCTTTGACCATTGTCATTGATTGAGGATTCCCCTCTTTGTAGGTTTGTGATGTAATAATTTTTAAATCAACAAAAAAAAGATCATGGAACCGACACAAAGAAAAAGTACAGAAAACTTTAAGATTTCCGGAAATTGGAGTGCCCAGTCAAAGCAGCTCAAAGAAAAGTATCCTCAACTGACAGATTCAGACCTTAAGTTTGAAGTAGGTAAAGAGGAAGAACTGCTTACCAGGTTGCAAACCAGACTGCACAAAAACAGGGAAGATGTGATTGCTGCAATAGGTCACTCCCAGTTAGAAAAAGTATAATCATCCCTGAGGTCATAAGGCTATTCATTTTTTGCGCTAACAAGGGACAGGTATTCATTTACCTGCCCCTTGTTAGCGCTTTACTGTTTTAACTCGAGCAGATACCTTGTCAAGTGCTCCAGGTCTTCATCATTTAGTGCCATTGCTTTTGCGTTGGGCATGATGGAAGAGTCCTGCTTTTTTTTCTTGATTACCGATGTTGCTGGTATGGTATGTTTCTTGCCAGATAAATCTTTGATGATGACAGTTTTACCATCTGCAACCAGAAAACCATAAAAAGACTCTCCCGATTTCGTATCAATAATCCAGGGCTCATACCCAAATACAATAGAGGCATTGGGATAATTAATTGCATTGAGGATGGAAGGTTGATCCAATTTTTTTCCAATGGAAGTAAGGTCAGGGCCGATATCACTTCCAACATTGGAAATTTTATGGCAGGATGAACATTTTTGCGTAAAAATAATTTTTCCTTTTGCATAATCTGCCGAAACCTTGATTTCTGTATCATGTGGTAGGCCCACATCGACTGGTTGATTTGTTGTAGAGAATAATTTTTCTGCCCTCAATCGATTGCCCAAATCCGGATTTTTAGTGAATCCATTGATCACACAGGATTGGATATCGGTGGGTATGCTACTGGTCTCGCCTAACCCTAACAATATTCTGCCTCCAACTTCATCATTTGCCATTCGTGTAGCTGTCCTGCAGCGGTCATCAACTGAAATATTGGCATTCAGTATTCGTTCTTTCGCAGCAATCATGGAAGCCAAGTGACGCTCTTGTTTCAAATCAAAGCCAACCGTTTTCCAGTCCAGCAAATCAGCCCAGTCATTTCCCTGCCTGAATGACAACCAATATTTTGCCTCATCTCTCATTATTTTGTTTGAAAGATTGGAAAGTTCCAACATCGATTTTGCAGCCTTGGCATCATTGATGAATGCAAGGGCGGTCATTGCCCGTTTGCGCTCTGGTAAAGGGATGGAGGGATTCACTATCCACCCTTTAAGTGTGGGTATTGAGGATACAGGGTGTAACCTCCACACCAATCTTGCGTAATTTTTTAGCCAGTGCCCAGGTGCGGCTTGAAGTCTGTTACTGTTTTTTTGGGAGATATAAGCATAGAGTTCTTCCTCATGGTGTTCGGCAGCGATTCCAATGGTCTCCAACAAATAATCATCATCACCATTATAGCGATTGGTGATGCGCTCTATCAATGCCTTTTTTTCAACCCAATTGAAGTCTCTCAAGGCAATGGCCATTTCGCGATCCAAAAATGAACTTCTTCCCATGTTTTGGTTGATCAGTTTCAGGAGTTGAGATTTTGTTGCAGATTGACGCAATGTCCTGAAAGCAACAACCCCCAACCGGGTATCTTTTCCCGCTACCCACTGTTCCAATGTTTTTTTGCCAGCACTGTCTGAAGTGTTCAGCAGCCATGCAGCCCTGGCATGGTGGTAGGGGTTTTCAGATGACAGCAATTTATTGACCAATTTTTGTGTGTTTGCACTGAATCCCAATGCTCTTGCACGTTCAAATCCGAATGCCCTCACATTGATCGCAGGACTTTTTAGGGCTTCCAGTAAACCATCTTCGGTATTGACATCAATCAATGGAGCGCTTGGATTTTTCCCCTTTTGGGTGATCCGATATATCCTTCCATATCCCATGCTGTCTTTCATTTGATGCCCCCCCACAACAGGATCATACCAGTCGGTGATGTACATGGCACCATCAGTGCCCATCATGACATCGCTAGGGCGAAACCATTTCCGCTTGTCTGACTGATTCCCTTTATCATTCCAAACATATGCCTCATTATCCTTTGGTAGTGATGTGATGAAATTGGTCCGTTTTCCCTTTAGATCAAATCCACTGCCTTTCAATTGAGGTTTATATCCAAACACCAGATTTCTTCCAGCGTCTGCACTAAACAGGGTTCCTCTGTACGCCGAACCCAATCCATCTCCTTCATTCAACACCACGCCTGTTGGTGATCCGGCACCAGAATTGTCTCCGGCAGGCATTACTCCCGGATCTTCTTGGTGCCAATGCGCCGTAAACATGTTTTGACCCGGCCGTTGATCCGCCTGCCAAAATCGGCTGCCATCTGCACTAAAATAGCCGGCATTGCCTCCTTCCATAAGCCAACTCACCCTGCAGGTAACCACCTGGTCATCGTTATCGTTTTGCCACATATCGCCATAGGAGTCAACATAGGTTTCATAACTATTCCTGAAGCCATGCGCAATAGGGCGTAACCCGGTTCCATCTGCATTGACTTCTAGTTGAATACCGCCCACCCATATTCGCCCATCATCACTTGCTAATGCTGCCTTGTTTTTATTGTTGTAAGGAGTTCCTCCATTGTACAAACTACCTGATCGAAGCGTCCATCCTGACTGATCGGTTACAATATGCGGGCCAGCATTTCCGGTATTGAAAAGCCATTTTCCATCCGGACTGCCAACAACCGCATGCAATGCATGATCGTGGTCGAATCCGCCAAAACCAGTCAGTAAAATATCCTTGTGGTCAGGCTTATCATCACCATTATCATCTGTATAAACAATCAAATTTGGGGAGCATGAAACAATGACTTTATTGCCGATAACTGCTATCCCCAATGGAGATACCAGGTCACGGTCTTCTGTGAAAACGGTTGATTTGTCGGCCTTTCCATCCCGATCTGTGTCTTCAAGAATGATGATCCTGTCCCCCTTTTCGTGGTGTAGCAACTTGGTTGAGTCGTTGTTGAAATTTCTATAATTAACCGCTTCTGTAACCCAGATTCGACCCTTTGCATCTACATCCATGTTGGTTGGATTGAAAAACATGGGACTCTCCGCCCAGAGGCTGACTTCAAGGTCATCAGGGAGAAATAATCCGAGGTCATCATGCAAAGGTTTTTTTTGCCCGAGATGCAAAAAAGACATCAATATACATGCCGATATTGCGAAAATCAACCTTGAATATTTCATGAATTGAAACTTATTTGAAATTATTTCTAAGAAAACCCAAGTTATGCTGATATGCTTTTAAGAGATCCATGTCTTTGGGCTTGGCCCATTCGATTTGCATCCATCCATCTCCATGATACCCAATTTCTTCCAGTGTATGCGCAATATTCTTCCAATCCATTGTGCCCTCACCCAATAGATATCCATTCTCTTTCATGTGAATCTCACAGATATTATCTTTCCCGAGCAGTTTTATTTCTTTTATAACATCATTTCCGGCATCAGCAGCATTTCTGAAATCATAATAAACCTTTACTGCTTTCGAGCCCACCCTATCCATGATGTCGAGGTGTTCCTCTGCTGTGAGGTAAGATTCAATGCCAAGGGTAATGCCCAGTTTTTCTGCTTTAGGGGCTACCATTTTCAGGCGTTTCACCACTGCTGACCGTCCTTCAGGATCATTGCGGAGATCGCCCTTGGAAAAGAATGCCAACAGGATTACGGTCACTCCAAGATTTTTGGCAACATCAATGCTGTCCCAGACCCATTCCTCCGTACGGGGATCAGATTTGTAGGGAATCTGGTTGAGTTCACCGATACCAAGACTTGAAATTTTGACACCAGTTTCCCTTGACAAGTTGATGTATTGCTCTTGCAGCTCCTTTTCCCTTAAGTGCATGTTGTTTTTCAGGTTGCCAAGGCTCACCTGCAATCCATCCAAGCCGATATCTTTGGCCAGCTGAAGCCCTGTAACATCAGCAGTTTTGCCAATGGACCAGTCACAGGCTCCGATGCGAAAATGTTTTTTATGGAGGAAGTCCCACAACGAACTTGAATTGATGGTTGTAGCACCCATGAGTCCGATTCCGTTGCGGAGCATTTCTCGTCTTGTAAGCATTTCAGTGAATGTTGATCAAAAAAGCAGTGTTAATGAAGTTACTCAATTGTAACCAGTGAATATTGGGTATGCCATATTTTTTGGTAACCCAATCAATTTGCATTTGAACTGCCACGCACAAGCCAAGGATTATCCTAATTCATTAACTTTGCCATCAAATTGAAGCAATGACGCAGTCTACTATCGCCATCGATGTTACCCTCGATGACCAGAAAATCCCCCACCAAATCCTTTGGAACGCCAGCCAATCGTCTTCAGAAGAGAAGCAGGATGCCAAAGCGATCATGATTTCTTTTTGGGATGGAAAGGAGAGGGCTGCATTGAGAATAGACCTTTGGACCAAAGAAATGATGGTGGACGAGATGGCTGATTTTTACTACCAAACCATGATGACCATGGCAGATACATTCGACCGCGCCACCCACCAAACAGCATTGGTCGGAGAAATGAAGGATTTTGCCACACAGTTTTACAACAAGTTCAAAAAAACCATGCAGGAACAGCAACAAGGTTGATTGCTCAGTATTCAAGACGAAGACGATCCAACTGCGGTTTAAACTTCATCAACCCATAACCCGTAACCCACAACGCTCAACACTATGTCACTCGAACAAACCATCAACGACAACCTCAAAAAGGCCATGCTGGCCAAAGACGAAAAAGGTCTCCGCGCGCTCCGTGCCATCAAAGCATCCATCTTGTTGGCCAAAACAGCCGAAGGTGCTGGTGAAACTTTGTCTGAGGATATGGAAATGAAATTGTTGCAGAAGCTCGTCAAGCAAAGAAGAGATTCCATCGACATATTTGAGCAACAGAACCGTAACGACCTTGCCCAAAAGGAGAAAGAAGAAGTAGAGGTCATTGAGCAGTATCTCCCGAAGCAACTCGATCCGGCTGAGCTGAAAACCATCATTGCAGGCATTATCAGCCAACTTGGGGTAACCAATATCAGTGGACTCGGCCAGGTAATGGGCGTTGCCTCCAAACAATTGGCCGGAAAGGCCGATGGGAAGGCTATCTCCGCCATCGTAAAAGAGTTGTTGACACCACAGTAGGGCCAATCGTTGACGATGGAGAGTCATGATCAATGAACTCTCCCTTCAACCTCTTCAACCCACAGCTTTCGGCTGGCAAGCTCAACCCCTTCAACCATGGCAATCGACATCCTCCTCCTCATTCTCCTCGCACTGGCTGTCTACCAAGGATGGACCAAAGGCTTTATCATGGCCGTTTTTGTATTCATCTCCTATTTTGTGGCCCTGGCCTTGGCATTTCATTTTTCAGGTACTGTAGAGGGGTACATCAGGTCCCATTCAAGCAGCGACAGCAAATGGTTTTCATTTTTGTCCTTTATTTTGGTCCTGATTGCAGGCATCATTGCTGTTAGGCTGGTAGGAAAGATCATCGAAAAATCAGCTGAACTCATGTTGCTGGGGCTGGTCAACAAGTTGTTGGGCATCCTGGTCATGTCTGTCATTTATGTTACCTTTTTTGCAGTCATCCTGGTCTACTGTAACCGCTTTGGCATGGTGGGCGATGGGCAGGCAACTGAATCCAAATCACTCAATTACATGATGGGTTATGGCCAATGGCTGGTCTCACATTTCAGTGAGTGGTTGCCAGCACTCAAGAATTTGTTCAATGAGGCGAGGATTATCGTTAATAAAAATTAAACAATCTACCCATACAGGCCATCCATTTCCACATCCCAAGTGTATTATATCAGGCATTTTACTTTTCTTTGTCGGAGTTCAACCTAATTTTACCATTTTAATATCCTGTTTCGGAAACATATATGAGTCTACCATACGAAGTAAAAGAGGATGGAAAGTTCAAGTTCATTGAGGAAGGACAGGGCGAACCCCTGATTCTTCTGCACGGTCTGTTTGGTGCCATGAGCAATTTTGCAGGCATTATCAATCATTTTCGCCATACCCATCAGGTTATTGTACCGCTTCTACCGCTGTTTGAGCTGGACTTGCTGCATACCACTGTAGGTGGTCTGGAAAAATACCTGACCAAATTCATTGATCACCGCGGTTACAAGGGGATACACCTGCTGGGCAACTCGCTGGGTGGCCACGTGGCACTGGTGCATGTCCTCAAAACCCCTGCCAAAGTAAAATCATTGATACTGACCGGAAGTTCTGGTCTTTTCGAAAATGGGATGGGCGATACCTACCCCAAGCGAGGGGATTATGAGTACATCCGAAAAAAGACAGAAATGACTTTTTATGATCCCAACACTGCTTCCAAGGAATTGGTGGATGAGGTATACCAGATTGTCAATGAAAGGATGAAGACCTTGAAAGTCATCTCTTTGGCCCGCTCTGCCATCAAAAACAACCTTGGGGATGAGCTTCGCCAGATCAAATTGCCAACCCTGTTGATCTGGGGCAATAACGACAGCATCACCCCGCCATTTGTTGGTCGTGAGTTCAATAAATTGATTTCCCACAGTGAATTGCACTTCATTGATCACTGCGGACATGCCCCCATGATGGAGGTGCCAAACGAGTTTAACGTAATTCTTGCACAATTTTTACAAAAACTAGAGGCAACTGCAGCCAATTAAGAGTAATATTGGTCTATTAATACAGAACATGACCTATTGCAGCCAATTGCTTGAATCCTCCATGATCACCGTAGACCTCCACGATACGGTAAGTCATGCAATGGAAATGATGGATGAAGCCCGGCTTGAACATATCCCGGTCTTGGATGGTTTGCAGTATCTTGGCTTGGTCGCTTTTGATGAACTGGAGGATACCGATCCTACAGCAGAGGTCATTTCTATTCAACATCGCTTCATCAAACCACTTGTTCGGACCAGTGACCATTTTTTACAAGCGCTCCGCATGAGGGCTAAGTTTCATATCGATCAGGTGCCTGTGGTCAGTGAGAACAATGAATGGGAGGGCGTTATTGGAACGGGGAAAATGCTGGACCAGATTTCGCTGTTGTCTGGTGTCTCAGCATCTGGATCCCTGATTGTGCTTGAAATGCCCAGGCACGACTATGCACCAGGAGAGATCAACCGCCTGGTAGAGTCAAACGATGGCATGATTATGCAGTTGAATACCATCCAGGATCAACATACCGGAATGATGCAGGTGGTGCTTCGCATCAACAAGGAAGAGGTTTCTGATGTGGTTGCTACTTTCCAGCGACACGAATACAACGTGCTCTATTATTATGGGGATGAATCCTATGATAATTCCCTGCAGAATAACCTGGACCATCTGATGAATTACTTGAATTTGTAAGCCTGCATTGGGCGCTAACTGATCAATCCCATGATAATCCTGCGGAAGTTTTTTTCGCTACTGTTCATCTTTAATTGTTCACTGCAAGCGCAGGATCAGTTGGATATAGAGCATCAGGATCATGCCATTTTGAAATCATCACAAGTCATTATCCGAAACTTCATCATTCAAGGCAACAAAAAAACAAAATCCTATATTGTTGCAAGAGAGCTGGTTTTTCAAAAAAATACTCCCTATGCCATTTCAGACATACTGACCGGATTGAAGAGAAGCCGTCAAAACCTCATGAATACAGCACTTTTCGTGGATGCCAGCGTGGGTTTCACCAATTGGTACAACGACTCCATGGATATATTTGTTGATGTAAAAGAGCGTTGGTATTATTTCCCGCTTCCTTATCTGAAGCCCGCTGACAGGAACTGGAATGTATGGTTGAATGACTATGGATTGAATCCTGACCGCTTGAATTATGGCCTGAAATTTTTGGGAAAAAATATCACAGGAAGAAATGACAAGCTCAACATTTGGCTGGTCAATGGGTATACCCAGCGGGCAACCCTGAAATACTACAATCCATTTTCTGACAATGCCCTCAGGCATGGATGGGGATTTGAAGCTTCTTATTCCCGCAATCGGGAAATGAACCACAATACCATTAACAACAAGCAGGTATTTTACAAGGACGAAAACAAGTTCATCAGAAAACAAGTTTATCTCGGAGGTGTTTATTCTTACAGAAAAGGCTCTGTCGCGCGGCATTACCTGAAGCTGGGGTATCAGTTAGAATCGATTGCAGATACAGTCGCAGCGTTGAACAGCAACTATATAGGATCTTCTGCAACCAGGGCTTCATACCCTGAATTGCGTTATACCTACCAATATTTTGATGTCAATTATATCCCCTACCCAACCAGAGGGAAAACCATTGAAATTGAACTGCTGCGCAGGGGTGGCCTCAACAACAAGGTCAATCTTTCACAGCTTCTCATTCATTTGGGTAAATATTTTCCTCTGCCAAATAAATTTTACTTCAATACTATCGCAGAAGGCCATATCAGGGTTCCGTTTGATCAGCCTTACTTCAACCAGTTCATGTTAGGGTACAGCGATACTTATTTGAGAGGATTGGAATATTATGTGGTCGATGGCGTAGCTGGTGGATTTGTTCGCAACACAGTAGGAAAGGAGTTCTTGGCCTATACACTCAAGACAGGTTTACGCTCAAAAACCTATGCAGCCATTCCATTCAGGTTCTATCTCAAAGCCTATGGCGACCTGGGTTATGTCTACAACAAAAACAACCATAAACTCAACATGCTGAACAATAAAATGCTCTACACAGGCGGAATTGGGCTGGACATCATCAGCATTTATGACGTAGTATTGCGCATAGAGTACAGCTTCAATCAGTTGAACCAGAACGGGCTGTTCATCCACAAGTCGGATATAAGGAATTAGTAGAAAAATCTCCAAAAAGCCTATCGGCGAAACATTTGTTACTTTTGTTGCATCATGAAAGTAGCCATTTACAGTAGGGGCGGAGAAACAGTTCAGGGCCAAGACCTGATCAACCTCACAGAGGCCTTGCTCAATGCCGGCATCTCACCTGTAATGTACAGTGCCCTAAAACACCAATTTCAGAACGAACTTTCAGCCCGTTATGTTCAAACATCTGGGCTACATTCTTTTGCTGATGCCAGTGATCTTGATGAGTCTTTTGATGCTTTGATTTCAATGGGAGGAGATGGCACCTTGCTCGACACCGTTTGTTTGGTACGCGATAAAAAAATTCCAGTTCTGGGTATTAATTATGGCAGGCTCGGGTTTCTTGCGAGCCTGGGCAAAAACAATGTTGACGAAGCGGTACAGTCGCTCAAGGCAAGAAGCTATGTGCTGGATAAACGCGGTTTGTTGCATCTTGATGCAAGTGTTCCCTTGTTTGGGGATGAACCGTTCGCCTTGAATGAATTCACCATTCACAAACGGGAGTTTTCCCCCATGATCAAGATACATACCTATCTCAATGGGGAGTTTCTCAATACCTTTTGGTCAGATGGATTGATTGTCTCAACCCCAACTGGCTCTACAGGCTATTCATTGAGCTGCAATGGTCCGGTAATTTTCCCGGACAGTGAGAGTTTCGTCATCACCCCCATTGCTCCGCATAACCTCAACATCAGGCCCATTGTGGTGCCCAATCACCATGTTATTTCTTTTGAGGTGGAAGGCCGGGTGGATGATTTTATTTGTACGCTGGATTCAAGGAAAGAACTGGTAGACAAGAGTGTTCAATTGGCCATTAAAAAAGAACAATTTTCTTTCAATCTTTTAAGGCTAAATGAAAATAATTTCCTTAAAACACTCAGGGAAAAACTGACCTGGGGCTTTGATACACGGAACAGACAGTAAAAGCAGGAATATTTATCGGTCCTTTAACGCAAACTTCCCCTGCTTGCGGTTATTTTGCATCGTCATGTTGAAACTTCTTTCCCTTTTTATCGCAACAATGTTTTGTACTGTGCAGTCATTTGCCCAGAACAATGCCATTGTTCAAGAGGGGGAATTGGGAATATCTGTTGGCGTAGCCCAGTATTTTGGCGACCTGAACAACAGGAATGATTTTAAGCGATCAAAACCTGCGATGGGTCTGTTCTTCAGAAAACAATTTGGAAATTACGTTGCCTTGCGCATAAGTGGACATTATGCAGAGGTTGGTTATGCAGATGCATTGAGCAAGATTGAATTCCAGCAGCGCAGGAACCTTAATTTTCGTTCAGAGATTTGGGAAATGGCAGTACAAGGGGATTTCAATTTTTTTGAATTCCTTCCCGGTAACCCATATTACGCTTTCACGCCCTACGTCACTTTGGGCTTTGGCACCTTTAATTATGATCCCTATACCTATCTGGATGGCCATAAATACTATCTGCGGAAATTGGGGACCGAGGGGCAGGGAAATCCTTTGTATCCAGAAAGAAAGCCCTACAGCAACCAGGCATTCTCTTTTCCTTTGGGGATGGGTATCAAATACAACCTCGGAAAGAACATCAACCTTGCTTTCGAGATTTCACACCGGTTTACCACTACAGACTATCTCGACGATGTGAGCATGACCTATGCCGGGGGAAATGCTTTTCCTGCGCAGGTCAACGGCAAAGACAATCCTGCCTATTTGCTGCAAGACCGTTCATACGAAACAGGCACCCGCATCGGCGTGGCAGGAAAACAAAGGGGATTTAGCGAACAAAAAGACCAGTTTCTGTTTGCAGAATTGGCCATTTCCATTTCCTTCAGTTCATACAAGTGTGCAACACCAAACACTCCCTAAAAAATCGTACCTTTGCTCCCCATGTCGTTAAGAGCACTGATAGACAATGAGCGCCTTCCCAAGCATATCGCCATCATCATGGATGGCAATGGACGTTGGGCGGAAGAGAAAGGCCAGGACAGGCTTTTTGGTCATTTCCATGGGGTAGCCAGTGTTAGGGATATTGTGGAAGGCAGTGCTGAGTTGGGTGTCAAGTACCTTACCCTTTATGCGTTCTCAACCGAAAACTGGGACAGGCCGGAACAAGAAGTCACCGGTTTGATGGAATTGCTCGTGGAAACCATCAGAAACGAAGTACCCACGCTCAACAAAAACAACATCCGGTTACACGTTATTGGAGAATTGGGCATGCTTCCCGGCCATGCACGGAATGCCCTGCAGGAAGCTTTTGACCTTACTGCTCAAAATACAGGATTGAATTTGGTGCTGGCCCTCAGTTACAGCTCACGCTGGGAATTGGTGAATGCAGTAAAGAAAATTGCCGAAGATGTAAAGGCGGACAAACTTGATCCATCCGCCATTTCTCAGGACACCCTCCAAAAATATCTTTCTACCAGTGAATTTCCTGACCCCGAACTGATGATCCGCACCAGCGGTGAATACAGGATCAGCAATTTTCTGCTTTACCAGCTGGCCTATGCCGAGCTGTATTTCACCCAAACTCGCTGGCCAGACTTCAGAAAAGAGAACCTTTATGAAGCAATTCTTGATTTTCAGAAACGCGAAAGGCGTTTTGGTAAGACAAGTGGACAGATAATTGAGGGTTTAACAAACAATTAGACAAAAACCCTTTATTTTGCCCACCGAAACAAAGAACCGGATGAAGAGGATTTCTACGCTGTTAATATTACTGGGTTTACTTGTGTTTTCGGACAGCGTTGTTGCTCAAAACGATACCCTTCCAAAAACTTCGGTTGATCCTGCCTTGTTGGCCATTTATACGGCCAAGTACCCCCGAAAATACACCATTGCCGATATCCAAGTCAAAGGAAACAAGGCATTTGATGCGGCAATCGTCGTATCCGTTTCCGGAATGGCAGTAGGTGATGAAGTGACCCTACCCGGTGGAGATATATTTGCCAAGGCCATTGCCAAGCTTTGGTCGCAGAACATGTTCACCAACATCAACATTTACATCACCAAGCTCGAAGAAAACAATATTTGGGTAGAGATAGACGCTGTGGAAAGGCCAATGTTGGCTGATTTCAAGTTCAAGGGTGTCCGAAAAACAGAATCAGATGAGTTGAAAGACAAGGTAGGACTGTTCAAGACCCGTGTTGTCACAGACAACATGCGTTTGTCTGCCAAGGAAAATATTGTCAAGTATTTTATTGACAAAGGATACCAGGGAGCAGCAGTGGCCATTGATGAAACGCCTGATCCCAACTCTCCGGAAAAAGTGATCCTTACTTTCAATGTTCAGAAAGGAAGCAAGGTCAGGATTTCCGATATACATTTCTTTGGAAACAAGGCTGCCTCTGCCGTTCAGCTCAAAAAGAAATTGAAAGGAACCAAGGAAACCACCAGAATTACGCTTTATCCAGACAGTGCCGTAAGTCCTTACGGAGAAATTCCTTCTACATCATTCAAGGAGTTCATCAAGGAAAAAGGTTACCTGCATCCCACCAAAATCAAGGATTTCATTGATCCTTGGTTCAGGTTCAAACTCTTCTCCTCCGCTAAGTTCAACGAGAAAAAATACCTGGAAGACAAGGAAAAAATCCTTCAGTATTATAACTCATTGGGCTACAGGGATGCTGCCATCGCTGCAGATACACAGTATTATGACCCCAAGGGCCGCCTCAATATCTCCATGAAACTGGATGAGGGCAGCAAATATTATTTCGGAAAGATGACCTGGAAGGGGAACACCAAGTACCCAGACAGCATCCTCAATCTTCTGCTCGGCATCCGCCGCGGAGACACTTACAACCTGGACGTGTTGAACAAGAAACTGGGCAAGCAGCTCTCCCCTGAAGGAGGAGATATCAGCTCCCTTTACATGGACGACGGTTATCTTTTCTTCTCCGTCAATCCGGTAGAAACTTCTGTTTACAACGATACCATTGACCATGAAATCCGCATCACTGAAGGGCCCCAGGCGACCATCAAGAATGTGAACATTACAGGCAATGACAAGACCAAGGAATATGTGATCAGGAGGGAACTGCGCACGGTGCCAGGTGAAAAATTCAGACGTTCTGACCTGATACGTTCTCAGCGCGAAATCGTCAACCTTGGTTATTTCGATCAGGAAAAGTTAGGAATGCAGCCTGTTCCCAACCAGGATGATGGCACTGTTGACATCAACTATACTGTTGAAGAAAAAT
>Ga0214921_10006526_pt1 | contig 15933 bp, 9 predicted proteins | sample LL1505_MetaG_FD_177992 | JGI IMG/M metagenome (GOLD analysis project Ga0214921, IMG submission 177992) | Freshwater microbial communities from Lake Lanier, Atlanta, Georgia, United States - LL-1505 | ecosystem: Environmental > Aquatic > Freshwater > Lake | place: USA: Georgia | collected 2015-05-28
TATTTGCAACCGACCGAGTTTCACCGTCATCAGACTTTGCAGTCAAAATTGTTAATTTTGCTGGAGCATATGATGATTCCTCAACGTAAGGCTCCTTGAATAAGGGCATACTAATTCCTGTTTTGCCAACGGCTGAAAGCATAGCGAGACGTTCTTGATTATCAATTTTGCTAGAATCCTTCATATGTTCACTTTTAATATGACTAGCGTAATATATCTGCTGTCCTTTGAGTTGAGATATCTCGTAAACTTCTACGCTTTGTACCGCTTGAGAAAAGCCATTCGAAGTAACTATAAATAAGGTAATTAGCGATAGATAAAATTTCATTTCCTAAAAATGTATCCAAATTTTTATGTGTAAACATAAAATTGTACTAAATTTATACAGAAATTAGTTCTATTAAAGCCCGCACGCGTTCCTATGCCACGCAAGATACTGCTTCTCTGGTCTTAATTGAGCCTGACCGTGGAAGCACAACTTCTGTCCGTGCCGATCGCCTAACTTAAAGTGCTCACCGCCGAGGGAAACGGACTCCTTAAATCGTTTCTCTGGTACAATTACCTTAAAGTCATCGCTGGCCGTCCATAACCCCGCATCAAACATCTCGTGGGCCGTAGGCGTCAGCGCTAAACCGTTCTCGGGCACGTCAGGACCGCGTTTAGAATGAGCTTGGATGTGTGCCGCCTCTAAGAGATTAAACCCACTATCTGAATTAAGCCTGTAGCCGGTTAGGGCACAGGTAAAATAGTAGCCAGATATTACTTGGACAGCAAATCGAGCATCACGCCCCCTCTTCATCTGTGTCTTATACTCTTCTGCGTCTTCTCGTATCTCTGCAACCTCACTGGGAGCAAGGGTCGATATTCCCAAAGCAGCGCAAAGCCCTACTTGTTCATTAGCCGGAAAATAGGTAGATACTAAAATCTTACGAACTTTGAGCCGGAAAGCTGGATCGCCCAACAAAGCCAGGAACTCTGGATTCAAGACCACCTCACGTTCCTCTTTACCGACCGGTGTGTAAATACCGTCGGAAGCCAGATGTCGAAACGGTAAATCCAAATCGATTTTATTGCCCCGACGCTTAACACAGATCGGAGAATAAGATCTAAAACGCAAAACCAGCTCAGCATCCTTAACAACCAATCCATTTACCCCCACCTTCCCCGCCTCAACCAAATCAATAATCGAAAGTAATAATAACGGCTTATTCGGCGCCATACCCTTCGTCCCGTTCGAGCAAGAGACATTAAGTCTACCGGCTTTTCCAAGCCACTTTAAGCAGGTTTTCAATAATTAATATATAACTAGTTTAAAAATAAAACTGATAGCTGTCTAAAAATTGCTAGGAATAAATGAAATCTATTCTATCTGGGCCAACGTTTACAAATAATATCGCTCAGCCAATCTGATCGTGCTTTAAGTGCCTCTTCTCCAAAGAATTTGTAGTCTTGTAAATTATCCCGAATCCATGTCGCACTTCGTCTGGTCAGAGCATATTCACTTACATCGTAAATGGGAAGTTTTAGGTCAAGTAGCTTACTACCGAGCTTAGAATTTTCATCATTTCTGACGATTGTTAAATTACCTAAAACATCTAGGTTGTTTTCTAAAAAAGCATCAATGTTGGATACTGCTCGTAAATAGTTTCGCCAATCATTATCATTGGGAGCAGACTGGGGAATAATATGTTCAATTGAGTTTTCGCTTTCAGAGTAATCTTTTCGTGTCCTTGAATCCAGACTACGATCAATTTCTCCGAGCACGAAGAACCTCTGGTATGCTTTGCCATTAGTATAAAAAGGCTCAGAACGAATCAGCTCTTTAAGTTTCTCATCCGTAGGCCACTCTAAATCTGCATTTTTGAGAGCTTCTTCTAAAGCTAAAAATACTTCACCGTTCTTCAATCTAAGCGCCGCTAAATATTTAAGCATCTTACCGTTAGAAAGATTTAAATTATTGGGAGGACGACCACATAAGAAACGTCTCACAATATAGCTTTCAAGAAGACCAACACATTTAATTAGAATACCGTCATCAATTTTTCCATCTTTCTTAAGTTGAGATAGCCAAAGAAAAATTGGAGTACACGTAGAACCACCAGCAGAATATACCCTCGAAATTGCATCGGCTTCTGGTCGGTTAAAATTTGAAAAACCATCAAATTTGTTACTTTCTTCAATCTGTTTTAGCTCAGCAAAAACCGGAGCCCATTCAACAATTGTCTCTAAGTGTTGACACATTTTCTCGGGATTATCTCTAGCTCCAGAATTTATGAGTTCAGATTTTACCAAATTATATACTTTATTTTGCATAGCATAACTACCACGAGAGACATAATAAGACCAAATAAATTGTTCTTGGTCGGAATCCTTGTGAATAGAAGCTTTTACCCTACCCCAGTACTTTGTCATTTCTTGATTAGCATTATCACCAAGCAGCATATAATAATAATTTTTAATTAGTTCAATTTGATCTAGTGGCTCACTCTTAGCATTCAGAGATTCGAATATAGAGTTAACATCATCCGCATTTGCCGTCTCAATTTGGATAAATGTGAGACGGGTTAAAACAACCTCCTGTAAGCTCTCCAAATCCAGAGGAAAAAGATGCTCGAAACGCTTGAGCTTTTCGTCTGACTTTACATCATCTTTATCCATGTTAATAAATTTATAAAACTGTTTATAGCTATCATATACCATTGTTTTTTCAGAATTTGAAATTGGTCCTGGCTTCTTCTTGAGGATAACCGCCTGAAGCGCAGCACTATCTTCAGACTGGAGACGAATACGATACCGATAATGCAAATCTTTAGCTAATGAATTGATGAAGTAAACGTCGTTGAATTTATCAAATTCTTTTTTTTCACTGTTTTCAGAAGAAACTTTCTTTGTTTTCTTTTTAGCAGACACCTCCTCTTCAATTTCCACGTCATCAGCTTTTGTCGGTATATAATTAATTTTTCTGTCTCTTATAGCAGCAAGTAATGTGATAAGTGTAGTAAGTCGCTGCTGCCCGTCAATAACGTCGGAACTAGCAACACCCTTCAAATTTGATGGACCAGCAAAAACAAGAGTCCCCATATAATGGGTTGGAATCGACTTCAACTTAGTGTTGGAATTATTCTGATTATTTACTTCTGTAAATTTTTCATATTGCGTCAGAATATCATACCAAAGTTCGTTTCTGTTATCCTTCCCCCACTTGTATGGGCGCTGAAATGGAGGGATAACAAAACATTTAGGACCTGAGAGGATTTCTTGAAAATTAGCTGTATCGGATTGCATAGTATTGTGTGCATTACTTGTATAATTATATTAATATTTGTCGAGTTGAATTGCTTCGCAGATAAATGTGACGATATTAGTCTGTAGTATATTAATCAGAGCCCATAGATTGGAACCAAAAACTTTCAGGATTAAAGCCGAGGAGATTTATTTGAGACTTTACAATATAATGATGGGATTACCATATCGTAATATGGTAGGTTTGGTTACTTTCAGCAACTAAAACTGTGTGCATCCCTTACCTTCTGTATACCTTAAATATACTCAATTGATCTTGCATTAAGCCACAATTTAGCATTGATCGGATGGTAAATAGATACTATTAACTTAAAACTAATCTCACATTGAAAAACTCTGCCAAAAAAACCAAAGCGGTAAAACCCGCAAAGGCTAAGCTCACTAAATCACCACTTAAAGTCGTTGAGCTTTTTGCAGGTGTTGGTGGTTTCCGTCTTGGCTTAGAGAAAGTCGCGAAAGGCAAAGCATTTAAAGTTATCTGGAGTAATCAATTTGAACCAGGTAGTGCCAAACAATGGGCCTCATGTGCCTATAAGTATGCCTTTAGAAACAAAAAGGGTTCAATACATTCAACCAAACTTATCGAAGAAGCAATTGCAGCGGGCGAAGTACCAAAGCACGACGTTCTCGTAGGAGGTTTTCCCTGCCAAGACTACTCAGTTGCTAAACCGAATAACCAGTCTCGTGGTATTGAAGGTAAAAAAGGCGTTCTATGGTGGTCGATCTACGAAATCGCCGAAAAGTATCAACCTGAGTATCTAATTCTAGAAAACGTAGATCGTTTAATTAAATCACCAGCGAAACAACGAGGACGAGACTTCGCTATCATGCTTAAGTGCCTTGCAATGCTTGGCTACATCGTCGAGTGGCGAGTAATTAACGCAGGAGAATATGGCATGCCGCAACGCCGTCGCCGAGTCTTTATAGTTGGATACAAACCAAATAGTAAACTAGGTCAGTTAACAAATTGCGCTGATAAAAAATTTATTTTATTCAATCAAGGTATTTTAGCTAAAGCATTTCCAGTTCAGGAATACAAACCAGATAGCAAAATTTCGAAAAAAACGAAGGCTAAAAAAATAGTAGAGGCAATTAATGGGGAACTTGATTTAAACATGGAAAATCATTGTCTGAATAAGGAGCCTCACGAACTAACCGATTCATTCAATAAGGGTAATACTCAGGACAATCCATTTAAGTCTGCCGGGCTGATGATTCCGACTGAAGATGGTAAAGCCTTTGTATGGACCGAGAAAGTATACCCAAAGTTCAGCGGCAAATCTAAAAATATGGGTGATTTATTAGTAGATGAGAAAAAAGTACCAAGAGAATTCTATATCGATAAAGCGACACTAGGTTCATGGGTATATCAAAAAGGCAATAAAGACCAAGTTCGCACAAATTATTTGACTACGTTCGACGAAATCAAAGCGCTTTTTGCTAAAGCTGACATTAAGTGCGAATTAACTAACTCTCAAAAGCGCGCTTGGGGTAAAAAACTCGAAGCGTACTGGAAAGAAAATCCTACATCCGGGGAACCTCTGAAGCTAAATGCGGAAGGCGACGAAAAATCAGTAGATGTTCCTTGGCAGCTTATTGCAGACACCAGGTTTGAGTATTCCTTCAAAGAAGGTCCTCTCCCAATGCCGGACCCGTTAGACCGACCCTTACGCACGATTATCACATCAGAAGGCGGCACCTCCCCTTCTCGTTTCAAACACGTCATATGTTGTGGTTGTGCGGCATCATGGAAAATAAGAGCTAAACCACTCAACCATGACTGCGTTAAAGCAGGGAAATTTAGACGCCTAACCCCAGTGGAATTAGAGAAAGGTAATATGTTCCCAGCAAATCACACAAGGTATGCCATTATTGAAGGCAAAAAGGTAGAAATTGACCCAAAACACCGTGCGTTTTTCATGGGAAATGCACTTGTGGTGGGCGCGATTGAGAAAATAGGCAATAGTCTGGTTAGTCGTTGAAGAAATCTATAAGAGCAGTAAATAAGTAACTATGAATCGAAAGTTACTATTTACTAGAGATGGACAGTTTAACCCTAAAGACCCGAAGTCATTGTTAAAATGGGCTAAATGGTTAAACGGAAAAACTCTCAAAGACTCGCTCAGTCTTTTAGATAAGAAAAACCAAAGAATTGCTTTAGATGCCGTTGAGAGAGTCGCCCACGCTCAGATTCTTCCAGACGGATCTTATAAAGGCTCAAAAGGTAAACTTGGTGTTGTAGCTGAAATCATACACTTTGGACTTTCACCTGATAACGCAGCTATGGCTGACCTAAGAGACGCTGGCTTGGAACTGAAGGTTACTGGGCTTGTAAAAAATCAGTCAGGAGTGAGAGCCAAGGAAAGACTTTCGTTAGGTATGATTGACTATAAAACATATGTTAGCGAATGCCCAGACTTTGAAGCTGACCATGAAATTCAGAAATGTCTGAACGGTATGCTTCTGATGACCTACTGGTATAATTCTCGAACGACAAACCCACTCGATTTAGTGTTTCATGACTCTTTCATCTGGAAACCTATAGGCGAAGAGCGTGCATTAATTAAAAACGACTGGGCACTCATCCAAGCTACTATTCGTAGTGGATTTGCACATATGTTAAGCGAGAGATACTCAAATGCGCTTGGCGCACCACCTAAAGGAGCTGGCAAAGACACCGACTTCTTAAAACAACCAGTTGAAAAACCTTTTACATACAAACAAGCTGAAGACGTAATGACTAAGTTGGGCGTAGAACAATCACAGGCTAAATATATAGTTAAAGACTACCAAGAGAGAACTAAACTTCCTGGCGCTAGCAGGAATGGCTATACTTTACCGAAAGACCGGACCTTAATTTCAAAACTAGGCCAATACCCTGCTCGCCGACGCTGCTATTCACTCACAAATTCTTATCTATCACGATTAGTTAAAGAAAAGCTACGTGCCGAATAACTTACATACCAAGCAGCTAATTGATTTCTGGAGAAAAGCCCCAGCGGTGGGAGTACACCCTGAGGACGCAGTCTATGTTAAGTCTTATAATCTGAGAGCCAAATCGGACCGGAAGCTTTACTTTGAAAATTTCACCCAGATTCCGTGGGTCGGCAATCTTCATAAAGCGAAGGTAATAATAGTAATGCTTAACCCTGGCATGAGTGAATTACCCAAACAACTTCACGATCAACGGGTCGAGCGATCATTCTTAGTTAGCAACCTACGCCAAAAGAAAAATCCGATACTATTTTATCTTAATCCTAAATTAAAAGAAACAGGAGGTGGAATTTATTGGCGACGACGATTTAAATCCTTTGTAGAAAAAGTGTTCGATAACCCCGAGGAGGGTTATGATAAAATTGCTCGTCAGATCTGCATTGTTCAAATAATCGCCTACCATTCTAAAAAAAATCCTTCGAGCATCCGTTCAAAACTTCCATCAGCTCGTGCCATGAGAGAATGGATTTTAGAAGAGGTAAAACTTAAGCGCCGCAAAGTCTTAGTAATTAGAGGCTATAATGACATTTGGCCTAAGAACAAACCCAGCAATACCTCAAAACTCCTTATCTGTAAGGGAAAGCTAAGCATGCGGAATCCCTCCTTCAACCCCACAGGCCATAGCTCTCATGATCTTGCCAATTTTATAGATATCTTGTAATATTATTAGCTATATATAACGGTTGTCGTAATGACAGCATTGTATCCATTTTGGACTAAAAATTATTTTATAATAATAGTATTATTACTATTGGACAATATTACCACCATACTGTATGCCTTCAGGAGGTATGAATTTTACCGACTCTATACGCATTTCGTTAGAAAAAGATTACCCATGGGGTTCAAAGCTTCATTATAAATCGTCGGATGATGGTAATGGCACCAAAAACCCACATTATATACAATTTATTCTAAAGGCGCTACAAAGTGGAATGACTAAACCTAAGTTAACATGCCTAGTGTTTCCTAAAAAGGGTTTTGCTGCTCACGCCGCCTGGGCAACTCTTGCTACCGACATATTAGCAAGAGAAGTCTTACCGACTAAAGTTAAAGAGTTTTCAGACAGACAACTATCAGAACTAAAAATAAATGATCTAGTCTCAACCTACCCCGGAGATAAAGTATTCGTCTGGGGAGGAGAATCGATGCACAGAGGTGAGCGTTACCTAACATTTAAACTGATAGGCAAAAGTAGTTCACAGGTTGGCTTACCCGTGAGCACTTTTTCACCTTTAAGAATTAAAAAATACCCCGGCACAAAGCCACCTGCTCGACAAATCGGTAAACTTGAGCACTTACATTCAGAACCTTCAAGGTCTGGCCTTGATATACTCATGCCAATAAAAAATTACGGAAATAAAGGTCTGGTTGGGATTTGCGCATGCCTAGTCTCTGACTCGAGCAGCATAACAGATTTTACTACTAGAATTGAACTTGGGCTGAATAGCGACGGACCATTCACAACCATTAAGGACAGTTTGCTTGACAAAGGCGCGCAGGAATCTTCCCCAGAGCAGTGCACCTGTCTTCATTCAACAGACATAGACAATGCATTGGAAGTATTGAGAAGCACCACCACTCTACCCTTAGGCCAAAAAACACCAGTCATAATCGATGGATTAAGCTTAATTAGAGACTATACCCTTGTTCAAAATCTTAGGTTTTCTGACTCGGGCGAGCAAAGGCCCATCGTTATCGTCGCCGAATACACAGAGAGACACCACATAGAGAGATTAGCTAACAATTTCGACTTCTGGGAGATACATAACACAGAAATTACAACTGAATGAGTATTTTTGACGACATCGAAAAGTTGAGCAAAAGGTACTGGACCAACGCTTACACAACAGAACAAGTGGAAGATAAGGCTTTCGACATTCTAGCAGAAAACTTTATCAAGATATCCAAGAAAATTGAGGAAAATGAGCAGGATTTAACAAGAGCAGCCCTAAAGGATCTTTGGGCCGCCACAATTCTACTACAACAAACTATGGGTAGGAATACGGAACAATTAACCGAAGCTACGTCTCAAATAACTGAAAGAGTTGAGAGACTTTTGTCTATGTACAAAGACCAATTCGGTGAGTCATTTATACTAATTCAAGACCAACTTAATAATATAAAATTGTTATCTAATAATCCAAGTGTTGGAATTTTAAAAGGTGCAATGATAGGTAAGATAATGTCAGTAAATAAAAATGCATTTCTAGTCTCTAAACGCCCAGAAATGAGTGATGGGCTAAAAAGTCTGGCCAATCAATATAATCCCGAAATTTCAATTTTTTCACTAGATAATCTACCTGAATCATCGGACATGGATACCGCGATACTTCCATGCTGGCCGGGGCACAAATCCATGGAAAAACTTGTTAGAGCATGTCTTGTAGACAAATATATCATGGTCGGTTACAACCACGAAATTGCATGGGCTGAAAGTTACTTTAATAGACTACACTATTTCCCGTCTAAGAATATTATATCATTAAATGAAAAAAAATCTCTTTTTCCTGAAATAATGAATTCATGGCCCGAACGGCCTGCGATAAAGATTTCGAAGAAGTCTGAAGATATCACCAGAATGGTGGAGGATTTGTCTAAAATAAAAAAATATAAAGAAAATCTGACCAGTTCACATCCCGAGGAAAACGTTGAGGCAACATACTGTGATCTTTCCGGCGACTACTTCGCATATCTAACTGACAGGTACACACCAAACGTGCTACAAATTAAAGGTGAGAGTATTTCTATTAGAGAAGTAGCTATGAAAGATTTAGATGAAGGACAACTTTTAGTTTTTCGGGGTGAGAGTGAAGATGGCGCCGTTAAATCAATTGTAGACAGCACTCACAAGGATAGCAAAGAGATGAGAATATTAGCAAAAATATGGGAAAATGAAATAAGAGGAAAATTTGATCGAGCCATAGACTTACACCGAGCCATAATAGACTCGGGCTTCAAAATCTCTTATCAAGCAATTATAGTTTGGTACAATGGCCTACTAAGTATAGCACCAGAGGATAAAAACCTAGATATGCTAGCAAAAATATTAGGTGCCAATTCTGAGACTTCAAAACGTCTAACTGAAATTAAAAATGCCGCCCAAATTTTGGGCGAGAGACATATTGAAGCAGGTCAAGTTATCTCAAACGCACTCAAAAGTAAAATAGCTGAAGTGCGCGAAAAGATTAGCCAATCTGGAGGGTCTATTAAAATTCCCAATTTAGGACAAATTCAAATAGTTCAATTAGAATCAATTGATAACCAAAAACAGACAATTTCACGTAACAATATCAACAAACTACTAAAACAAACATAAATATGGCAACAATCATCCCAAACTACTGCAACTCCGAAAGTGAAGCAGAAAAAATGATATTTAATATGTTTAGGGATAATCCTCAAGGAACCTCCGACTGGATAATACTACACTCCCAGAATGTTAAACGTTTTGCAGGCGAACCACAAATCGCATTTCATCTTAACCTGAAGGAGATAGATTTTTTAATACTAATTCCAAACTGCGGTATGATTTTACTGGAGGTAAAAGGCGGAAGAATTTCTACAGACAATTATGAGTTGTATTCAATCGATAAAGGCGGTGTGTCACATCGAATAGATCCCGTAAAACAAATAAAAGACGCCGCACATTCTTTGAAAGAATGCCTCGAGAAAAATATTTTAGACGAAAGTGGCGAAATTGACCTACCTATTGGTCTTGTTTATGATACTGCAATTATATTCCCGCAGTCACCATCACCAGTTAAAAAACTTGGTTCTCTAGATGAAATACAGATAATAGATTCAGTTAAAATTAGAAATTTCGGTTTAGTAGAATGTATTCAACAACTTTCTAAAAGAGTGCAAAGACCAGGTCGTTTCACTAGAGTGGAAATTGATAAAATTTTGAAACTCTTAAAGCCGTCAGTTGATCCTATAATTTCAATTGGTACAAGAATCGGACAAAGCGAGGCTGAGATTATAACCGCAACCGATGAACAATACATCCAACTAGACAATGCAGAACTAAATAATGGTCTTATTGTGACTGGAGCTGCAGGTACTGGCAAAACCACTCTTGCATCTGAACTTTTTCGCAGAAGCGTATCTCTTAATCGTAAAACTGCATTTTTTTGTTACAATAAATTACTAGGAAATAAACTAGCGAGAGACCATCTTTCCAAAACATTAGTTAATCCTGAATGCAAAGTAGGAACAATACACTCCGTAATGTATGAGTGGATTTCAAATTCAAGCTTTATCAAAGAACTCAAATCGGAAGAAAAAAAATACGAAATGAATCAAGATAAATTATTAAAAGAGATATTCCCTGCTTTAGCCCTCAAAGCCGTTAAAGAGAAAGGAATAAAATTTGACCATATCATTTTAGATGAAGCGCAGGATATTCTTTCTCCAGCTTATATAAAATTATTAAATGCAATATGCGATAAAGGCCTAGCAGAAGGACGCTGGACTTTTTTCGGAGACTTTATTCAGCAAGCAATTTACGGAAACATTACCCTGACCTCAGCAATTGATGACCTAAAGTCAGAGACCTTAACACGACCAGCAATATCAAATCTGCATATTAATTGTAGAAACAGCAAACAAATCGCAACAGAGACGGCTAAGGTATCTGGATTCAGTCGTGCACCATCCGAACCCAAAAATACTGAAGGCACTGAAGTTTCTTTCGCGTACTTCAATAAAATTGGCGATCAAGCCGAAATTGTAAAAACTGAGATTGGAAAATTATTACAAGCTGGACTTAAATATAACGATATAGTTGTTCTTTCAACACGACGATTAAAATCATCAGGTGCAATCGGTGCTGACTCTAGTGGCTCATTCGATTTAGTTGATGTTACTGAAAACGATAGTATTAAATTACAGTCAAAGCAGGTTGCATTTTCAACAATCCACGCATTCAAGGGCATGGAAGCTGTAGCGGTTATCATTTGTGATTTAGACTCGGTTAAGACTGATGAAGCTAATAGTATTATCTATGTCGGAATGTCACGAGCCAAGTCACACCTGGTGGTATTGGCCGACAACAAGATTAGAGACACAATTGTCCAACTTAGAAACCGCAATCTTACCAAATGAACTCATCATCAAAAGTTAGAGATTTTTATGAAGAATTTATCCGAGCATACTTGATTGGTCCAGGAAAAACCTCGGATGGAAAATTGGATACCGAGGAAGTACTTGACCCAAACATGAAACCAATGCGGCTTTATGCTTCTGGGATAATTTTTCCGAAAAAACTTAAAACAGAAAATGATTCGAATATTGATGCAGCACAAGTAGGTGGCATTGACGAAGACTTAGTTAAAAAAGAAGACACATTAATTAAAAAACAACATGGCAGAGAAAGTTCCACTGACCCTCAGGATGATTTTGAAGCCAATCGAGCCAACGATTTTAAGCCCAGTGCGATGGGTATTTCTTGTATCGTAGAACCACGCGCAGGCATAATTATTCAGATATCAGGTGCAACCTATAGTCAGATTGTGGTAAACGATTCTGAGGGAAAAAAAACTACAAGCTACAAACGAAATCCCTTCGTTTGGTCATTAGAAATAACGGATGATCACTTATCAGAATTAACTAAAAATAGAACACTCAAAAAACCTGAAGTCATAACGAGTTTAAAATCAGATAAAGCCAAGGCATCTCTGCATATTTACTTTCGCGATCCGGGTTCTCAAACAAAAGCAATTAATAGTTCTGCTATGTTAATGACAGTTACCCTTCTTAACGATACAATTTCAGATGGAAAAGAGTCCGATGACAATGAAAAGTGCATATACCAATGTGAACTAGTTTTATCGTCTCCTCATGGAAGTAAATGCATACTAGCATATCCCGAATTTGAGACACAAACCGATTTAGAATCACAGAGCCTCAATTTATTGTATAGAAATCAAATGTCCTATGGCATGGGACATGGATGTGCAGCTGACTGGTCGGAGCCTGACTCAACAGGAAAATGTTATTCTGTTTGGGCTCAAGTAATGCCGAGGTATGAATTACCACCAACTGTGCCAACACAAATTGAAGGCGTTCCACTTAGAATGAGAGATTTAAGTGAAGGAGATTTAAAAACTATAACTGATAGTTGCGAAAAACTATATGAAAGATACTCACAATGGATAGAATCAATCGATAAAAAATCAAAATTACTCAAAAAACAGCACATAAAAACTGCTGAGAGACACATAGTAAACTGTAGGAAAGCATTAAGTAGAATCAAAGATGGTATAACCCTGCTTACTAGCGATCCGAAATGCCTTAGAGCATTTCGGTGGACTAATGAGGCGATGTTAGAGCAGCAAAAGCGATATAAAATATCAACCGATTCTAAAAGAGACTGGATAATACTTCCAAACGGCAACACAAGACTATGTAGAGAATTCGTAATGCCAGATTTCGATGGACTCGGTGAATGGCGACCATTTCAGCTAGCGTTCATACTCATGAATATTGCTGGGACTGCTAAAGATGAATCTCCCGACCGAGATATTGTTGACCTAATCTGGTTTCCGACCGGCGGTGGTAAGACCGAAGCCTATCTTGGACTTGCAGCCTTCAACATATTTTACCGGAAACTTATCAATCCTAATGAAAAAGGCACAAACACATTGATGCGGTATACTCTTAGACTACTCACCACACAGCAGTTTCTAAGAGCCTCTTCGCTAATCTGCGCATGCGAATCAATTAGGCGCAAAAACCTAGATGCACTAGGCGAGAATGAGATTAATATTGGGCTTTGGGTCGGAGGAAGCGTGACCCCAAACACATTTGAAGCGGCAAGATCAACCTATCTTGCAATTAGTAGAGAAACTGGAAGCACAGTTTCATTTATCATAAATACATGTCCATGGTGCGGTGCACAAATGGGTCGAGTTTCAATTCCAGATGGGCCGACCGAAATAAAAGGATATACTAGCACCACAAAGAGTTTTAAATTTAACTGCCCAGATAGTAAGTGCGATTTTCACTCCCGTCTTCCACTACAAGTAGTTGATCAAGGAATTTACGAAAAGCCCCCCAGCCTTCTCATAGGTACTGTAGATAAGTTTGCAAGTCTGGCATGGAATCAAAAAGCCTTAAGTATTTTTGGATTTGGAGAAAATCCCACTACTAGTCCTTCACTTATTATTCAGGACGAACTTCACTTAATTTCAGGCCCTCTTGGTTCTATGGTCGGTCTCTTCGAATCTGCTATCGACGCACTTTGTATTAAAAAGGGAAAGCGTCCAAAGATTATCGCGTCCACTGCGACAATAAGTAGAGCAGAATCCCAAATCAAAGGCCTCTACAACCGTGAAGCTGAAATTTTTCCACCACAAGGCATTGACTCAACTGACAGTTTCTTCGCTAAAGAAATAAAGGTTTTAGCGTCTGAAGATTCTAATAAAGAAGTTCGTGGTCGCGCTTATGTCGGCATATTCGGTTCCGCACGCGGATCGCAAATTATGACTCAGGCTATGCTAACCGCTGGACTCCTTCAGGCTGCTAAGTCTTGCGGTGCCTCCCCGCAATACGTTGATCCTTACTTCACAATTATACAGTACTATAATAGCTTACGTGAACTTGGTCAGGCCGCTGCGACAATTGACGCAGAAATCAAGGAACATAGTGCCGATATTAGATCAAGACTTGACCTTAGAAAACCTGAAGAAGGTCAACCTGATGCTCGTAGATATATCAACAAATGTATCGAGTTAGCGAGCTTCATCCCAAGTCATGAAATTAACGATGTTCTGGAACAACTTTTTAATAATATTTCAAATGACAAAAAGTTTCTTGAAGCACGTCGCGTATCGCTTACTGACGAAAAACTTCCAGCAGACATTTGTTTTGCAACAAATATGATTCAAGTTGGGCTTGATGTCCCAAGACTGGGATTAATGACTGTTGTTGGCCAACCAAAAGGCACTGCCGAGTACATACAAACGACCAGTCGTGTAGGAAGAAATGGTCGTAAAGCACCAGGCTTGGTTTTCATAACTTATAATCCAAACAAACCTAGAGACCGATCACACTACGAGCATTTCAAGTCTTACCATCAGTCACTTTATCGATGGGTTGAGCCTACTTGTGTTACGCCCTATTCTCTACCAACTCGAGAACGTGCCCTTCATGCTATCGTAGTTATTCTAGTGCGAATGTTACATTATAATGAAATAACAGATACACCACCAAGTGAAGTTTCAAAAGATACCCAGAAAATAATCACCGAATGGATATTGAAAAGAATTACTGACATAGACCCATCTGAAAGAGAACAAACAAACGAAATGCTCGAAGAAATTTTTAATAAATGGTCTAGACTTGAATCAAGCTCATGGGGCTCAATGTCAGAAAAAGAATTTAATTCTGAGGCTATGCCCCTACTTGTTGCAGCTGGAAGTAATATTCCAAAATGCGATGAAACGCCTTTCATGACCCCAACATCAATGCGAAATGTCGATGCAACCTCCAAAGCTTATATAATTTAAAATGAATCCCAAAGATAGAATTGTAAGAAGGTCTAGCTCCATAAGCCCATTTGGAGTAGGTGCTATGGTTAATTTCCCTGATAGCGAGGTACTAATGGCAGGATCTGTTGAAAAGTGGCACCCACCCAAGTTTCGTGATGCTGAAAAATTTGGTTTAATTGTAAGAGATAATCGACTCGAAGCTCGGCTTAAAATGTCACACTTTAGAACGCCACCTACACAAGCTACGGCTGAACAGCAGGCGGCAGGTTACTACGGAGCTATTCCATTCGTTAGATTCCCGGCCTGGTATTACTGTCCTAAGTGCGGAATGATGAAGCGTCTTTCTGGTACTTATGATTACCCCCCGAAATGTGCCGCACCTAAGGGTTCAACCTGTGCCAAAACTCATCCAAAAAGACGGCCTCAGTTAATTCCGTCACGATTTGTTGCTGTCTGTGAACGTGGACACATACAAGATTTTCCATACGATGCCTGGGTACATCAAGACACCGACTGCCACGACTCTCAGCTTAGAATCTGGTCAAGTGCATCTTCTGCCACTATAACTGGTGCAATTGTTGAGTGCGTTATTTGCAAAAAAAAGAAGAATCTAATGTCGGCACTAGGCGGAGGAAATCCCGAAGGTGAAAGCGCCTCACATCTCAAATGCCATGCTGGCAAACCATGGGAAGGTCTAACAGTTCGGGATGCAGAATGTGGACAAACATTAAAAATAATGAATCGCGGTGCTAGTAGCGTATATTTCCCTATTGTTATTAGCTCAATATTCATTCCTTCAGCCAATCAATCTAAAGACCCAATCCACGAATATCTTAAAGAATCTCTTTTTTCATCCGAAGATTTATGGCAAAAATGCTTATCTGAAGATGGAAATAACATTGATGAATTAAAGTTAACACAATGGGCAGAGTTCAATAATCGACCTAAATCAGAGTTGCCTCATATATTTAAATTAGCTCGAGGTCATCTTTCCGGATTTCAGGATTCTCCAGACGATTGCACACCCGATAAGGACGAGCAATATAGAGCATACGAATATGAAGCACTGAAACGAGGCACAACTCTACCCGATGAAACAGGTAGCGATGTCTTAAGTCTCAGCAAAGCAAACTTAGACAAATAT
>Ga0214921_10006527_pt1 | contig 15931 bp, 12 predicted proteins | sample LL1505_MetaG_FD_177992 | JGI IMG/M metagenome (GOLD analysis project Ga0214921, IMG submission 177992) | Freshwater microbial communities from Lake Lanier, Atlanta, Georgia, United States - LL-1505 | ecosystem: Environmental > Aquatic > Freshwater > Lake | place: USA: Georgia | collected...
TACTCTCGCTTCTTCCGTTAATTTGATGGCAAAATCAATTTCTTTTTCATCAGTAATTTTTTCATAGCTATACAATTGGAAATAACTTCCATGAGAAGGCAATGGAGTAAACTTAGTTTGTTGCATCAGTCCTTGAAAAAAATCTCTTTTTTGTTGCAAGAATTTACCTAAGGATTGATATTGTATTTTTTCTTTTAAAAAACTAGCTAAAGCAAATTGAGTTGGGCTGTTACAAGTAAAACAATTAAACTGATGAACTTTTCTAAATTCTTTCATTAATGATGCCGGCGCTACACAATAGCCTAATTTCCATCCGGTACAATGGTATACTTTTCCAAAAGAAAAACAAACAAAACTTCTTTCAAATAAATCAGGGTATTTTAATATAGAAAGGTGTTTTTTGTCATCAAAGATTAAGTGTTCATATACTTCATCACTAATTATAAATATGTTGGTACCGTTCACAATATTTCTGAGCGAAGCAATGTCATGCTCATCCAGCACACTTCCGCTTGGGTTATGAGGCGAATTAATAATAATTGCTTTGGTTTTCGAATTCACTCTTTCCGCTACATGCTCCCAATTAATACGATAATCTGGAAATTGCAACGGAATAGTAATGGCAACAGCTACATTTATTTCTATATTCGGAATATATGAATCATATGCTGGCTCAAACACTATGACTTCATCGCCTGGCTTTAAGATTGTAGTAAAGGCAGTATAGATTGCGTAAGTTCCACCAGGCGTAACCGTTATCTCTGTTTCTGGATTTACGTTTGATTGATAATCGTCATTCATTTTTTCCGACAATTGTTCTCTCAGTGAAGGAAGTCCCGACATATGAACATATTGATTATGTCCTTTTCTCATGGCCTCATTAACGAGTGCCACTAAATTTTCATTCATCTCGAAATCTGGAAAGCCTTGCCCAAGATTTACTGCATCATGTTTTACAGACAAGGCACTCATTACAGTAAAGATTGTTGTGCCTACGTTAGGCAATTTGCTATGAATAATTGGAGTCAATAGTTTTGAAGAATTGATTGTTATATATACTTATCGCCTTTATTTCTTTTCACTTCTGCTACATACTCTTTAATTTCCTGTTCTTTATCTTTTTTACAAATAAGCAACACGTCTTTTGTATCTACAACAATGTACTCTTCAAGTCCCTGAATCAGGACTAGTTTATTATTGTCTGCATGAATTATATTTTTTGTTGCATCAATTATCATCACATTGTTTCCGGCAACAGCATTATCTAGATAATCTTTTTCTAAAGTTTCATAGGCACTTGCCCAGGTACCCAAATCACTCCAACCAAACCTGGAAGGAATTACATAGACGTTGTCTGCCTTTTCCATGATGCCATAATCTATTGAAATATTTACACACTGAGGGTATATTTTTTCAATTGCAGCTGTTTCGTTAATCGTATTAAAGGCTTCTTTCTCTGCATCAAAAACTTCATGCACTTCTGGCAAAAATGTTTCAAAGGCTTTGATAATATTTTTAATTTGCCAAACAAAAATGCCGGCATTCCATAAAAAATCTCCGCTTTTGACAAAGGTTCTAGCCAACTCTTTATCTGGTTTTTCAGTAAAAGTTTTTACTTTATACACATTGGGACCTACATTCATTGGCTCGTATTGAATATAGCCATAACCAGTATTGGGATTAGTGGGCAATACACCTAAAGTAACTAAAGCTTTAATATTACTGGTAAACTTAAAAGCTTCTAAACAAATATTTTCAAAAGTGATTTCATCTAAAATAATATGATCTGCGGGTGCGCAGATTAAATTTGCCTCCGGATTTAATTGTGCTAATTTATAGGAGATGTAGGCAATACAAGGAGCTGTGTTTTTTCTAGAAGGCTCACATAAAATATTTTCAGGTTTAATATCAACAAGTTGATCTTGTACAATTTGTTTATATCCTTGAGAAGTAACTACATAAATATTTTCTATAGGCACAAATTTTGAAAAACGATCAAAGGTTGACTGAATTAAAGTTTTGCCCGTATTTAAAATATCCAAAAACTGTTTAGGATAATTTGTTCTGCTCATTGGCCAAAATCTGCTTCCAATTCCGCCGGCCATAATCGCTACATAATTATTCTTATTCATAAATCTTTGTTGGTTAAATAATTCCTTCTCTAATAATATCCTGAATATGTATGATACCTATAAATTTATTATGCTCTGTAACCAATAATTGATTGATATTGTTCGTTCGCATGATATCAAAAGCTTCCGCTGCCAGTGAATCTGAGGATATTGATTTAGGAGAAGCTGTCATTATATCTTTCGATGTTAATGATGTAATATTGGTATTTTTTTCAAGCATTCTTCTTAAATCACCATCGGTTATAATACCAAGTATAGCATTTGAATTATCTACAACAGCTACAGCACCTTGTCTATTTTTGGTAATCTCCAATATCACTTCTTTAAGAGAAGCATTTGCAAAAACCGATGGTTTGATATGCTGTATTAATAAATCAGCAATACGCAAATACAATTTTTTTCCTAAAGACCCGCCAGGATGAAATTTGGCAAAGTCCTCATTATTAAATCCTTTTATTTCCATCAAACAAACAGCCAGTGCATCTCCCATTACCATTTGTGCAGTGGTACTTGTAGTTGGTGCTAAATTATTTGGACAAGCTTCTTGCTGAACCGTAGTATTGATATAAATATTGCAATTTTTAAATAAATACGAATTCGTATTGCCCCCCATTCCCACAATTGTATTTCCAAATCCTTTTATTAAAGGAAGCAGGACTTTAATTTCGGGACTATCTCCGCTTTTGCTAATAACCAGCACAATATCTTCTTTTTGCATCATGCCTAAATCTCCATGAATGGCATCTGCAGCATGCATAAATAAAGAAGGGGTGCCGGTACTATTTAGTGTAGCCACAATCTTCTGCGCTATAATGGCACTTTTTCCAATGCCGGTAACAACTAAACGACCTTTATTATAGGCGATTTGCTCAACTGCTTTTGCAAAAGAATCATCAATAAAATGCTGCAACTCACCAATAGAGGTTGATTGCAAATTTATTGTTCGTATGGCTATATGTTTAATGGTTTCTTTGTTCATTTTATTAACCCGCAAACCTACTTCAAATATTGCAAATATGCAAAGAATATTGTATTTGGATTATATAAATAACATATAACATTTAAATCAAGTGATTAACATCATGATTTTAGGTGATTAACTTCTACCAACATTTAAAATATAATATTACCTTGCCCGTGTGTGTTATTTTGATTTTCGTGCTTCCATTTATTATATTGCAACAAAGCCGTTTTAGCTTTACTTATCTAAATCAACTATACATATGAACAAACCTCTATTTTTACAAGTAGCTGGAAGTAAGGTAGATACAAAAAAATCTTACGTGTTACATTTAGTTATTTTTTTAGCGATTGTTTGTATTGGCTTATATGCCAATACCTATAATAATGGATATTGCTTAGATGATGTAATGGTAATAACCGAAAATACAAATACTCAAAAAGGTTTTTCCGGAATTCAAGAGCATTTAACTAAGGATTACTTATACGGATATATTCATACACCCAGCGAAAGCGCATTAAGTCCTTGGCGACCAATTCCCTTGATTTCGTATTCCCTTGAAGTTGGTTTGTGGGGAAGTAATCATCCTTCAATCAGTCATTTAATAAATATTCTACTCTATACTATTACAACAATCTTTTTATTTTTATTCTTATCAAAACATCTATTAAAAGACCAATGGCTTGCTTTTTTTACAGCATTACTTTTTGCTATACATCCAATTCACACAGAAGTAGTAGCCAATATAAAAAGCAGAGACGAAATTTTTAGTTTGCTTTTTATCATTTGTTCGCTTCATCTTCTTTTTAATTATGTTATTTGCTCAAATAAAAAAACACTACTCTTCTCTTTGCTTTTTTTCTTTTTAGCGTTATTATCAAAAGAAAGTGCCATTACTTTTTTATTTGGTGTTCCCATTTTTTTATACTTCTTTGAAGCCATATCCTGGAAAAAAATAAAAATCCTTACTGGTTGGTTTTTATTGACCTCTGTTATTTATTCTATTATACGATTTTCAATCTTGCCCATTAATTTTGCTCCGGTGGATAATACTGGTAGTTTAATTATCATTAACTATCCTTTTTTATATGCTATGGGGTATGAAGCGTTTTTTACAAAAATTTTAATCCTTTTAAAATACCTTATCCTATTATTTGTTCCCTATCCATTGAGGTACGACTATTCCTATAATCAAATACCTTATGTTGATGGAACGGATCCAATGGTTTGGCTTTCTTTTTTAACATATGGATTAATGACTTTTTTTGCTATTAAATTGTTCAAGAAAAAAAATATTTTCTCATTTTGTATATTGTTGTTTTTCATTACTTTTTCCTTGGCTACAAATTTATTCATTGAACTTGCTGTAACTATAGGAGAAAGGCTATTGTTTGCTCCTTCTGTATTTTTTTGTATTGCGATCGTATACGCCGGCAATAAATTATTATTATATCTTAAAGAGAAGTGGGGTTTTAATAAAAAAATAGCTGTTGCTATACTAATAGTACCGATTTGCTTTTTCTGTTCTTGGGAAGTAATCAGTAGAAATAAAGACTGGAAGGATATGGATACTTTGAATATGGCAGATTATCCAAAAATTAAAAACAGTATCAGGGCTAATGATGGTATTGCTAATTATTATTTAATAAAAGCTGAACAAAGTGGATTATCGGTTTCATCAAGAGACAGTTTACTGTATTTAGCGATAAAGGGATATTCAAAATCGCTTGAATTATTTCCAGAATTTGATAAAGCGTTAATTAATATTGGTGTTTGTTATGATCGTTTAGGAAAAATTACAAAGGCAGAAGAATATTGGGCAAAGCTAAAAGAGGTAAGTCCTAGCCACCCTAAACTGATAGAGTATGAACGTTATTTATCTAATTATTATATGAATAAAGGAATTAATACAAATCAAAATAAAAATTACGATTCTTCACTTTATTATTTTGGCAAGGCTACAAAATATGCTACAGCAAATGATACGACATCTGCTCAAGTATGGTATCATGCAGCCGGCATGTATTATGCCATTGGAAAATATCAATTAGCTCATGATGCTTTATATAAAGTATTACAAATTGAGCCAAATAATAAAACGGCTCAAATAGGTTATCAAAGCTGTGAAGCTATATTAAAAACCCCTTAATTGATCCTTTCTTTTCTTAACTTATTTACAAATTTATTGTTTAGAATTTTCGCTATTGTTTAATGAGCGATATTGCACTCTGAAAAGCAACTTCGTTATTTATTATATTCACAATATTTACTTTCAAAAAATAAAACATGTCTGATCCGATAGAAAAAAAGAAAGCTCCCGTTAAAAAAATTTTATTTGTAACTATATTATTAATCGCATTTTTCTTTGGTTACAAAAGAGTTGCTTATAATCTTTCCCACGAAACAACTGACAATGCTCAAATTGAAACACAAATAGTGCCTATTTTACCTCGAACGTCTGGATATGTAAAGTCGTTAATGATTGGTGATTTCGATAGCGTTCAAACCGGGCAATATTTAATTGAAATAGATGATGATGAGCTACAGCATCAATTAGTGGAAATGGAAGCAGACTCGATTCAGGCAGCTGCAGATATTTTAAATGCCAAGGCAATGCTTCAAAATGCAATTACCTCTTTATCTGTAAATCGGGGAAATATTGAAGTAAGTAATGTTAAAGTACAGCAGGCCCTGAACGATTATGTAAGGAATAAACATTTGCTGGCTGATAATGCTATAACACAAAAACAATTTGATGACAGTAAATATAATTATGAGTCCTCGCAAAAATTATTTCAAAATAATGAAAATGAATTAATAACGGCTCAAAGTAAAATACCTGTACTTGAATCCATGGTGGAAAAAAATGAAGCCTTCCTTCAGGTAAAAAAAGCTAAAATCGAAGAAATAAAATTAAAAATAAGTTATACTAAAATATATGCACCTATTTCCGGAAAAATTGGAAAGAAAAATATTACGTTAGGTCAGTTTGTACAAATGGGCACTCCTTTATTTTCAATCGTAAACGATAGTATATATTGGGTTACCGCTAATTTTAAAGAAAATCAAATTAAAAATCTTTACAACGGAAAAGTTGTTGAATTACGTATAGATGCTTTTCCTGAAGAAAAAATTACCGGAACCATAGAAAGTATCAGTGATGCAACGGGGGCAAAATTTGCCTTATTGCCACCAGATAATTCTAGCGGTAATTTTGTAAAAGTGACTCAACGCATTCCTGTTAAAATAAAAATTAATGACCTTGAAAAATACAGGCCTTACTTACGTGCAGGGTTAAGTGTTTTTGTGAGCGCCGCTATAAAATAAGTCCTATGACTCCTAAAGGTATTGCCAGGGCTATCATTGTATTAACTACCGTTACTGCAGCAGTAATGGAATTAATAGATGTGTCTATTGTAAATGTGGGTTTAAGTGAAATGAGTGGCAGTTTGGGTGTTAATATCGAAGATGTAAGCTGGGTAATTACTTCATATGCCATTGCCAATGTTATCATTATTCCATTGACGGGGTTTTTAGCAGAATATTTTGGCAGAAAAAACTATTATATCGTATCGATGATCATCTTCACGGTGGCATCTTATATGTGTGGTCAATCAGACACTTTGTTTGAATTAATAGCATGGCGCTTTGTGCAAGGAATTGGCGGCGGAGCGCTTTTATCAACTTCACAAGCTATTTTATTTGATGCATTTGAACCAAAAGACAGGCCTATTGCTGCTGGATTATTTGGAATGGGGCTGGTATTAGGGCCAACATTAGGACCTACGCTTGGTGGTTATATTATTGATCATGCTTCTTGGCCTTTGATATTTATGATCAACATTCCTGTTGGTATAATCGCAACCCTATTGACATTTTATTTTGTTGATAAAAAACCAAACGAAGGAGAAAACAAAGCGAATATAAAAATTGATTATACAGGTATATTATTATTAATGGCAGGCATTGGCTGTTTACAATACGTATTAGAAAGAGGGCAAGCTGAAGAATGGTTAAATAGTGAATCGATAAGAATTTGTTCGGCTGTTGCAGCTGTTGGATTGATAACATTTATTATTTACGAACTTAATATTAAACAGCCTGCTGTTAATTTAAAATTGCTAGGTAATAAAAACCTCGCGTTCACCACCATATTTACTTTTGTAGCTGGGTTTGGTTTATTTACCTCTGTATTTCTTTATCCAGTGTTGACTCAGCGGGTATTAGGATTTAGTGCCTATGAAACCGGATCTTCGCTTTTGTTGCCTACCATGGGGGCCGTTATTCTAATGCCCATTATTGGAAAAATGATGAGTAAGGGATTGTCACCTATTCCTTTAATTTTTATTGGGTTTATTTTATTCAGCGTGTATGCATTTATGAGTGCAAGTGTTAGTTTAGATGTAGGAAGCGTTGATTTCTTTGTACCATTATTAATCAGGGCAATTGGTATTTCCATGTGTCAATTACCATTAATCAATCAAGCTGTTGCAGGATTGGAACCCAAAGATTATCCTACCGCAATCTCTTTAAATAATATGATACGGCAATTAGGCGGTGCTTTTGGTATTGCCATTTCAAATAATTTTGTAGCATCAAGATATGCTCAGCATCGCAGCGATTTAGTAAGTGCCATGCCAACTGGTTCATCACTATTAAACGAAAGAATTAATTCTATTTCTCAAGGCGTTATTTCGAAAACAGGAGATATAGCAGGGGCGACAACAAAAGCGTATGCTTCGTTAAACAGCACGGTAGATCGACAAGCTTATTATTTAAGTTATTTAGACTCATTTCGATTAATTGGTGTGTTCTTGTTATTGGTAATTCCATTAGTGGTTTTTTTAAGGGTAAAGAAAAAAACAGTTACCGAAACCTCCGTTTTAATGAAAGCAACAACAGAATCTCATTAATATAAAAAAGTAAAAAATGAAAAAATTATTGGTTATTGTATTGGTGTGCATTTCTACAGTAAATATTTTTGCGCAAGCAACCACAAACGCGTCCCTTAAAAAATTAATTAATGAATCATTTGTATATTTTTCCAAAGTAAAAGAAGTAGAAAATGCTGAAATAGCTGCCAAGGAAAAAATACGATTAACGGAGTTAAATAAAAGACCGGATATTAATTTAAATACTTCCTATAATTATATGATGCCAAAGATTTCTTTTCCTATTAATGGAAATGAAATTCAATTTGCACCTATAAATAACATTGCAGGCGGAATCAGCACTAATTATACCTTACTTGATTTTGGGAAGTTACGATCAGTAATAGAGGGAGAAAAAATAGAATTAGAATATGCTAAACACAATACTCAATTTGTTAAAACAGAACTAGCAAATCAAGTGGCTATGATTTATTATAGTATCGTTTATTTTCAAAAAAGCCTTGCTATTCAGGATAGTATTATTAATTATTTCAAAGAAAATATAAAAATCGCTGAAAATAAATTTAAAAATGGAGATGCATTAAAAATTGATGTATTGAATTTGCAGGCAAGTAAAGATCAAGAAGAAAATAAAAGAATTGATTTGCAAAACTTACTTGAAAAACAAATCAGCTTATTGATGTTTACTACTGGATTAAATATTAGCAGCGGAAATGAATTTGATTTCGAGATGGAAGAGATACCTACTTCTGAAAGTTTTTCTATAAAAAACAATCCTCTATTTTGGTTGTCGCAAGATAAAATCGATTTAACAAAAAAGGACCTGCAGCGGATAAAACAAAATAACAATCCGTTAATTTCTTTACACGCAAATTCAGGAATTAAAAATGGTTATGTGCCCGAGGTAAATGATTTGAGATTTAATTATATGGGCGGCGTGTCTTTATATTTACCACTATATGGCTTTGGAAAAATAAAACAGCAAATTAAAGTACAGGAAACAATTATTAAGCAAAGTGAATTGTCGAAAATAAGTTTAATCAACAATAATAAAAAAGATATTGAACAAGTAATGATCGATATTAAATATAGTAAAGAAAAAAGAAAAAATATAGAGAGCCAAATTGATGCGGCAAAAATGGCAGAAGAAATCACCTCCAGCCGATATAAAAATGGCGTAGCGACTTATCTTGATATAAATATGACTGCTACAAATATTCAAAAAGCTTATTACGCTCAATTACAAAACGATTATCAACTCTGTGTATCTAAAATAGCATTGGCAAAACTAATGGGTTGTAATTATTGGAATTAAGTTTTATTTCACATCAAAATCAATGATCACATTCTCTGTAACTGGGTGAGATTGACAGGTGAGAATAAAGCCTTGTTCTATTTCTTCTTGCTCTAAAGCATAATTAACATCCATTTTTACTTTACCATTGATAAGTTTTGCACGGCAGGTGCAGCAAACACCTCCTTTACAAGCATAGGGCAAATCGGCTCCTTGTTGCAATGCAGCATCTAAAATATTAATGCCATTGTAATCGAGATTGAATGAAAATGTACGACCATCTAACTTAATCGAAACATTACTTGTAGGTCCTTTGTTGATTTCTTTTTCAGCAATTGCTGTATACGATTTTATTGTTTGGCCGGGTGTATTGAATAATTCAAAACGAATTCTGTTTTTATCCATCCCCATTTTTGCTAGATAATCAACGGAAGAAAAAATCATTTCGGACGGACCACATAAATAGGCTTCATCAAATAGTGTAAAGTCGATTATTTTATTTAATTCAACTAATTTCTGCTCATCTATTCTACCATATACAATGTCAGTATCTGTTTTTTCTTTACTCAATATATTAATGAAAGTAAACCGATCCATAAATCTATTTTTCAAATTCTCTAGTTCTTCGAAAAAAATGATTGACTGCCGATTTTTATTTCCAAACACCAAGGTGAATTTACTATTTGATTGTTGATGCAGCGTATGTTTAATGATAGAAATAATTGGTGTAATTCCACTACCCGCAGCTATTGCAAGATAATTTGGATTGATGTTTGTGGAAAGATGAGCAGAAAATTTTCCGGTTGGCGGTAAAATGTCTAATACATCATTTTGCGAAAGTTGCTCATTAGCAAATGTGGAAAAAAGACCTCCGTTAACTTTCTTAATAGCAATTTTTAACTCCTGTTCATAAGGTGCATTACAGATTGAATATGATCTCCTTATTTCCTCTCCATTGATTATTTTTTTGATAGTAATATTTTGTCCTTCTCTAAACTCGAAATTAGATTGTAACTCTTTTGGAATATCAAAAACAACAGAAATGCAATCAGTCGTTTCTTTGATTACTTTTTTAATCTTAATACTATGAAAATGATTTGCCATATTATTTCTTTATTAATCCATTTAATAAATGATCCAATATATTACTTTCTAATTCTTTTATTTTTATGTTTTTTTTATGCCTGTACCAAAACTCTAATCCCCTTACTGCCGAAAGAATAGTAAGAACGGCTACTTGTGGGTGAATATTTTTAAACTCTTTTTTTAAGATACCCTGATTCACTAATTCGATCAACCTGCTTTCGTATATTTTTCTTTGATTTAAAAAATTACTTAAAAAAGGCTCTTCTAATTGCTTCCATTCGTGATTGGCAACAAAAACTTCATCATAATTATTCAGCATCATATTGATATGAAAACGAATGATATTTTCCAGTTTTGAAACAACTGGCGATGTTGTGTTTTCGATTTCATTTAAATGAATAGTAAAATCATTGGCAACTTTAAAACAAATCGATTGTAATAATTCAATTTTAGATCCGATATGATTATACAAGCTTGAAGCTTCCACTCCTATACTTTCCGCTAATTCTCTCATTGAGCTTGCCGCAAATCCTTTTTTTCTGAATAGAATTGCTGCTTTTTTTATTATTACCTCTTTTTTTGTTGTGTTCTTAGACGATACTATTCTAGCCATCTATTTGATTTTTACAAAACTAACGCTTATTAGTTTAATTCAAATTAAATAACGCTTTAAAATATTATGAGATCTGCTAATTTGCGACTAGCAAAAAATGAATTTGTTGTTGCCTTTTTTGGTTTCATAGACAAAATAAAAAAGGAACCGTTGCCGATTCCTCTAAACTAATGATCATTCATCTGAATAAACTATTTTACTTTACTCCAATTTTCTCCGCTTTTAATACGGTACAAAGTCATTTCGCTCACTTTGTATTTGGTAGCTAATTGTTTGTACGTTAATTTTCTTTTTGGATTTTTTATGATGTCTTTAATAGCTTTTACTTGTACAGCTGTAAGCTTCAATCCTACTGTACGATTAGCTTGACGTTTTTTATACGCTATCTTTAAAGGACTGCCTTGCTGATGATCTGCAACTTCTTCCTGTGTTGCCCACTTCAAATTTTTTGAAGTGTTATCAGCTTTTTTGTGATTAATGTGAACAACAAATTTTGATTTAGGGGATTTTTTCTTGCAAAATAATTTTGCCACTTCACGATGTAAATAAATGGTTCCGCTTCCATTTTCTACATGAAGGTTTAAAGTGCGATAGCCAGAAGTAATTGAGCCATTTAACAAATTGCCATCTTTTGCAACAGATTCCATATAACTAGCAGCTCGTCCATGATTCGATACAGCATACTTCTTTTTTAGGTTCTTGTAACCCGAGAATTGCATTTGTTTCCAAATTTCTCCTGTAATTTTCTTAATCATCGTACTAGGTTTTAAATGTTAGTTTGGTGTTTTTTTTATATAACCTTCTAATTAAATCAGGCATGATATAAATATAAGAAAATAAAATATTAATTCAACAATAATTTTTTAAAATCTTCCTCTGATAGGATTTTTATACTCGGTATCTTTCTGGCTTTCTCCAATTTACTACCGGCATCTTCGCCAGTTATCAAATAATTCAGCTTACTACTTACGCCTCCTAATATAATACCTCCTTGACTTTCTACCATTTCTTCGGCATCACTTCTTTTAATAGATGAAAGGGTTCCTGTGAATAAAAAGGTTTGACCTTTTAGGTTACCGAAACTTTTTTCTTGTTTTTTCCCTTCAATTTGCACCCCTAAATGCTCTAATTTTTTGAGCATACTCAGGTTATCTTTATTTTGAAAAAATGCTTGAACACTTTTTGCGACCTTAACACCCACATCCTCCAATTTCATTAATTCCTCTTCGTTCATTTTTTGTAAGTCAAAAATACTTTCTATGTGTTGCGCCAGCGTTTTTGCTGTTGTTTCTCCAACAAATCTGATCCCCAAAGCATAAATTAACCGGTGCATTGGTTGATGCTTGCTTTTTTGTATGGCTTCTTTCAAATTAGAAATTGATTTATCGCCTAATCCTTCGATTTCTTTTAATGCATTAAAATCAAACTCATAAATACTCGGGATATCTATAAGTAATCCTTTTTGAAAAAATTTCTTAATGCCCGCATCGCCCAAATTTTTTATATCCATGGCATCTTTACTGGCAAAATGAATGATGCGTTCTAATATTTGTGCATTGCAATTTATATTAACACATCGCCATACCGCCTCATCATCTGATTTAGATAATGGTTGTTTACATACAGGACATTCTATAGGAAAAATGATTTCTTTTTCCGATCCATTTCTTGTGGCTGTTAATGATTGAACGATTTGAGGTATTACATCCCCACTCCTTTCTATCAATATTGAATCTCCCAGTTTTAAATTCTTTTCCTTGATATACTCTTCGTTATGAATAGAGATACTACTAACGGTTACCCCACCTACAGAAACAGGCTGTATTTTTGCAACAGGAGTTACTGCCCCAGTTCTACCAACCTGAAATTCAACAGACATTAATTTACTCGATGCTTGTCGCGCTTTAAATTTAAAGGCAATTGCCCAGCGTGGGTGATGAGAAGTCATTCCAAGTTTTTCTTGTAAATCAATGCTATTCACTTTTATCACCATTCCATCAATCTCATAAGGCAAACTATCTCTTTGCTTTTCAAAGTTATTCACTTCATTTATTACTGCTTGAATACCTGATACTACTTTTAATTCTTTTTGTGGACTTCTAAAACCTAAGTCCCACAATAGTTTCAGTAATGAAGAATGTGTTTTTGTTTCTTCCTGTATATTTTCTTTTATTTTTGAAATAAAACTCACGTGATATAAAAATCCTTCTAAATTTCTTTTTCTTACAATGGAAGTATCTTTTATTCTTAATGATCCGGCTGCTGCATTTCTGGGATTTGCTAAAGGCGGAACACCTTCTTCAATTAAACCCTCATTATATTTTTTAAAATTTTCTTTATTAATCAATATTTCACCCCTGATCTCTATTTGATGAATATTGTGTTTACTAAATTCCGCCGATAAGGGAATGGATTTTATTTGAAAAATATTTGGAGTTATATCGTCGCCTATTTCTCCATCTCCTCGGGTAACTCCCCTTAGTAAAAGATCATTTTCATAAACCAATGAAATACTTGCGCCATCAAATTTTGGCTCTATAGAATATTCGATTTCTGATAGGCCTGACAATTCTTTTACCTTTCGATCCCAATCTAATAAGTCCAATTCATCATAAGAGTTTTCTAATGACAGCATTGGAACAAGATGTTGGGTTTTTGGAAAATCCTTAATTAACCCAACCCCTACTCTTTGAGTGGGCGAATCCTTTGTAATGAGATCGGTGTGTTGTTTTTCATAATTTTCGAGAACTTTGTACAATTTGTCATATTCGTAATCACTAATAAGCGAATCGTTTTCTACATAATATCGCTGTTCATGAAAACGAAGAATATTCCTTAGTTCCTCAATATTATTTTTATCAAGCTTTTTAGGATTATTGCTCTCTAACCATTCTTTCGTTTGTTCTTGTAATATTATTGTTTGCTGTTTGCTATACATTATGATATTATATAAAAACAAAGTTAAAAATAGAAAAGCGCTAAATGTAGTATTTTCGAAAAAAGATTTTATGCCGAATACCTTTATTACATCTTGCCAACGGGCAATTTCCATTTGTTTTTTACTATTATTGATATCCTGTACATCCAAAACAAAAGTCGATTTAATCATTCATCATGCAAATATCTATACAGTCGACAGCGCCTTTACTGTAGCTGAAGCCATGTCTATCAAAGATGGAAAAATTATTGCAACCGGAACGAATGAGTACATCTTATCGACTTATGATAGTGATAGCATAGTTGATTTGTCGGGTAAGGTTGTTTTTCCGGGCTTTATAGATGCGCATTGTCATTTTTCGGGGTTTGCCATGGATAGCTGGAAGTGTAATTTAGTTGGTACAACTTACTTTGATGAAGTATTGAATAAAATAGTCAACTATAGCAAAACAGCCCCTATGCTTTGGGTTTATGGCAGAGGTTGGGATCAAAACGACTGGGTGAATAAAACATATCCTACCAAAAAAGTGCTGGATAGTTTATTTCCAAATCGACCAGTTTTCTTAAAGCGTATCGACGGACATGCGGCTATAGCAAATCAAACTGCCTTAGATATTGCAAAAATAACTACAAGTACTAGCATAAATGGTGGTTTGATAGAAGTAAAAAATGGAAAATTAACCGGTTTATTGCTAGATAATGCCATGAATTTAGTAGAGCGTTATATTCCATCGATTCCTGATAGTTTAGGTAAAAAATATTTTGAGGATTTACAACAAAAATGTTTTGAAGTTGGATTAACAAGCGTTCATGATTGTGGCGTTGATGAACATACAATCAAACTGATAGATGAAGCTCAAAAAAAAGGACATTTAAAAATGAAAATATTTGCATTGCTGTGTGATAGCAATCAATACTATAATCGTTGGGTAAAAAAGGGACCATACATAACCGAAAGACTGCATGTTGGTGGATTTAAATTGTATGCCGACGGAGCTTTAGGATCAAGAGGTGCTTGCCTTTTACAGCACTATACGGATAAGCCCAATTGGAATGGTTTTTTATTAAACGATATAGAACATTTTAAAAAAGTAGCTACTGTTTTAGCTGGATCAAATTTACAAATGTGTACCCATGCTATTGGTGATAGTGGAAACAGGGTTATACTTAAAATTTATCAGGATGTTTTACAAGGAAAAAATGATAAGCGGTGGAGAATAGAGCATGCCCAGGTAGTAGATAAAAATGATATGCGCTATTTTGGCCAAAATAATATTATTCCATCAGTTCAGCCAACACATGCTACTAGCGATATGTACTGGGCTCAAGATCGAATAGGTGCAGAAAGAATCACAAATGCATATGCTTACCAGCATTTATTACAAGAAAATGGATGGATGCCATTAGGTACAGATTTTCCGGTGGAAGACATTAGTCCATTTAAAACATTTTTTTCAGCGGTGGTTAGAACTGACGCCAATGGATATCCGAAAGGTGGATTTCAAAAAGAAAACGTACTTTCTCGTGAGCAAGCAATAAGGGGTATGACAATTTGGGCTGCTAAAGCTGCTTTTGAAGAAAAAGAAAAAGGAAGTTTGGAAAAAGGCAAATGGGCAGATTTTATTATTGTAGACAATAACCTAATGAAGTCTGCGGAGAGTGCTATTTTAAAGACTAAAGTATTGTCAACATTTATTAATGGAGAAAAGGTTTATTAATAATCAATTTGTTGAACACAAAAAAGTAACTTTACAACATGACATTAACAGATCAATTATTATCCAGAAGTGAAAATAATTGTGAATTGTGTAAATCTAACAGTGAGATTACATTGTATGAGGTTCCATATGCAAAGTATACGGATGAGGATGGCTGCTTAATGGCCTGTAAAAAATGCTTTAGTCAGTTGGAAAAAAAAGAAGCGCTTGATAGTGCTCATTGGAAGTTTTTAACCGAATTAATGTGGGGTGAAATTCCGGGCATTCAGGTTGTTTCTTGGAGAATGCTCAATCGATT
>Ga0214921_10006529_pt1 | contig 15929 bp, 13 predicted proteins | sample LL1505_MetaG_FD_177992 | JGI IMG/M metagenome (GOLD analysis project Ga0214921, IMG submission 177992) | Freshwater microbial communities from Lake Lanier, Atlanta, Georgia, United States - LL-1505 | ecosystem: Environmental > Aquatic > Freshwater > Lake | place: USA: Georgia | collected...
CATGCCGCGACTCCCCCCGGCCGCGGTCCGGCCGGGGGCGTCCCCGCTCGACCCGGCCCCGGCACCGTCGGCCCCCGACGCGGCGCCCGCGGATGCCGCCGGCCGATCGGCCCTGTCGCCGACGCTCGAGACGTTCGAGTTCGACCGCATCGAGCCGCCGGCCGCTTGACCGGCGCCGGGCCCGGATCAAGGCTACAGCGAGCGGCCGCGGCGGGCCGCGCGCCGGCAGCGGCCGCGCGCCGCACCACCGGACCCCGACCTGGAACCTCCCCATGCTGCCCCTGATCCTGATCGGCCTGGGAATCCTCGGATTCCTCCTCGTGTTCTCGCTCCTGGCGCGATACCTGCGGCTCTGGCTGCAGTCGTATGCGTCGAGCGCCGGGATCGGCCTCTTCGACCTCGTCGCGATGAGCTTCAAGAAGGTCAATCCGACGGTGATCGTGCGGAGCAAGATCATGGCGGTGCAGGCGGGGCTCGGCGACTCGACCGGCATCACCAAGCAGGCCCTCGAGGCCCACTACCTCGCCGGTGGACGGGTGCCCCTGGTGGTGCAGGCACTGATCGCCGCCAACAAGGCCAAGATCCGCCAGCTCGACTGGAAGCTCGCCACCGCGATCGACCTGGCCGGCCGCGACGTGCGCGAGGCGGTGCAGACGAGCGTCTATCCGAAGGTGATCGACTGCCCCGGGAAGAACAGTGGTCGTGAGACGCTCGACGCCGTGGCGAAGAACGGCGTGCAGCTGAAGGTGCGGGCCCGCGTGACCGTCCGCACGAATCTCAACCAGCTCATCGGCGGCGCCATGGAGGAGACGATCATCGCCCGCGTCGGCGAGGGAATCGTGTCGGCGATCGGCGCCGCCGAGCGGCACACCGACGTGCTGGAGAACCCGGATACGATCTCCAAGACCGTGCTCGCGCGGCGTCTCGACGCCAACACCGCCTTCGAGATCGTGTCGATCGACATCGCCGACATCGACGTCGGCTCCAACATCGGCGCGAGGCTGCAGGCCGACCAGGCCGAGGCCGACACCCGCGTCGCCCGCGCCAATGCCGAGGGCCGCCGGGCGATGGCGGTGGCGAAGGAGCAGGAGATGATCGCCAGCATCGAGGAGAGCCGGGCGGCGCTGGTGGAGGCCGAGTCGGCCGTCCCCAAGGCGGTCGCCGAATCGCTGACCACGGGCCAGCTGGGCATCTTCGATTACTACAAGCTCCGCAACCTGCAGGCCGACACCGACATGCGGCGGACGATCGCCACCGGCACGGCTCCCGGCACCGCGGCGGTGTCGTGATGCCCCCGCCGCCATTCCTCCCCGTGCCCCCGCCGGCCGGCGTTCTCCCGGCCGGCGTTCTCTTGGCCGCAGGGTTCGACTGGCTGGAGGCGTTGCTGCCCTTTGCGTTCGTGATCTTCTGGATCCTGTCGCAGGTGTTCGCGGTGTTCCGCCGACTGCAGGGCAACGGCCGTGACGTCCGCCGGCCGCCGCTGCCGCGGTTCGAGCCGGGCCGCCCGCCGCGTCCGGCTCCGCCGGCGGGCGGCGATGCCGACCCGCGAACCATGCTCGAGCGGCAGATCGCCGAGTTTCTCCGGGAGGCGACCGGTGAGGCGGCGCCGCGGCCGGCCCGACCGGCGCCGCGGGCCGAGACCACGGCCCGTGCCCCGGCACCCGCCCCGGCCCCCGCCCCGCGGCCGAAGCCGCCGCGCGCGGAGCGGCCGGAGAAGGTGGCGACACGTCCGTCGCCGCGACCGCCCGCGGGAGGCTCGGGCCCGTCGGCCCGGCCGCCTTCCCCGGCGATCGAGGACAGTTCCGTGGCGCGGCACGTGCAGGACGTGTTCGCGCATGAACTGACGCACCTGCGCGGCGAGATCCAGCCGGGGGAACCGCAGCGGGGCCCGGCCGCCGCGGCGGCGGCGACGCGGGTGCAGGTCGACGACCTCGTGCGGCTGCTCCGCAACCCCGCCACCATCCGGCAGGCGATCCTGCTCCGCGAGGTGATCGATCGCCCCGTCGAGCGGTGGTGACGCCACGGCGCATCGGTCGTCGGCAATTGCCGTGGCGCGGATGCACCGGCATCGGGGTGGATCGGCCCGGTTCGAGAGGCGGCGACGCGGGCCGGGGGATCGGCGGACGGATGCTCGTGCTGTCACGCCGTTGCTAGCGCGCGGTCGGGCGTTCGACGCAGCCTGCCCGAACCTCCCCGCCACCCGGTACACCTCCCGGAGGTGGGGTGTCGGCGGGCTGCGGAGGCGGTTTTTCACGGCTGATTTCCCGATCGCGCGGCGGCAAAAAATCGCGGCTTGAGCCCCGGCTGCGGGTGGTCTACAAGTCGGTGGGGGAGCGTCGCGAGACGGTCCCCGGCAGCGCGTAGACGAGGTGCCCAAGCCTCGTCTACGCGCCTGTTTTTCCACACCGTCCGCGCCGGAGCCGCCAGTGTTGACCGCCACGACACGTGCAGCGAGGCAGCCCACGGCGGACCGCACGTTGCGGCGGCCCGCGCCGGCCCTGCGGGCCTTTGGCCGCAGGCTCGCGATGGCCGTCGTGACCGCGGCTGCGGCCGCGGTCGGGGCAGAGACGGCGGCAGCGGCGGAGGAAGCGGCCCCGCGCGGCGGGCCCTTTCCCGCGACGGTGCGGGTGGTGGCCGATCACACGTATCTCCGTGCCGGGCCCGGCGACGACTTCTATCCCACCGAGCGGCTCGTGGCGGGCGCGGCGGTCGAGGTGTGGGCCGTCGATCCGTCCGGCTACTGCGCGATCAGGCCGGTCGAGGGCAGTTTCAGCTGGTTGCGTGGCAGCGACGTCGAGGCGGTTGCCGGCCAGGACGGTGAACCGACCGCCGCCGCCGCTCGCGGGATGGGGGTGATCGTGACCGATGGCGCGGTGTCGCGGGTGGGATCGCAGCTCAACGATCTGCGGCACGTCGCGCAGGTGACGCTGGAAGCGGGTGAACGGGTGCGCACGATCGAGGAGGTGCGGATTCCCGCCGGGAGGCATGCCGGACTGTGGGTGCGGATCGAGCCGCCGGCCGGCGAGTTCCGCTGGGCCCGGCTGGCCGACCTGGAGACGCCGCCGGGGATCGTGCCGCCGCCGGCAGCGGCCGCCGACACCGCCACGACGACCGCCGGCGGGTCGCTGGGCGAGGCGATCGCGGCCATCAAGGACGCCAGCGTCGCGGTCGCCCAGGCGGTGTCCGAGACGGGCGGCGCGGCAGGGAGCCCCGCCGCGGTCGTGCCCGAGCCCGTCGTTCCCGCCGCTCCACCGCCGCAGCCCTTGGGCATCGTGCCCTCCGCCCGTCGCCTGTTCGCCGGGTGGCTGCCGAAGGGGACGAGCGTCTTCGACCCGGCCACGCCGGTGACGCCCGTCGCCGTCGGCACGGCGGCGGCCGCCGCCTCGGGTGATGAACTGGCCGACATCGACCTCGCCCTCTCGCTGGCGGTGACGGGGCCGACCGAGGCGTGGAACCTGGCGCCCGTGCGGGAGCGGCTGCGGCAGGTGGCCGCGCGGGTGGCGACCGACGCCGACCGGATGCGGGTCGAGGCGATCGACGCCCGCATCGCCAGGTTCGAGGCGATCCAGACGCGGCACCGCACGCTCGCGGCGACGCCGATGCCGGCGGCCGACAGCCCGCTCCAACTCGGCGGCATGTGGTCGAGCCTCGCGGGGATCGGCGGCCGGCCGATCCGTCCGGGCGTGCTTCCCGGCGGCCAGCCTGCCGATGGGCAGCCCACGTGGACGCCGCCCGACATGACCGAGACCAGCGGCCGACTGGCCACCGTGGTCTCGCGGCGACCCGACGCGCCGCGCTGGGCGGTGGTCGATCAGGCCAACAACGTGATCGCCTTCGTGACGCCCCAGGCGGGCGTGAACCTGGCGCCGCTGGTGGGACAGGACATCGCGGTCCGCGGCGCCCGCGGCTACATGCCGGAGTACAAGCGGCCCTACGTGGTCGCCTCCGAGGCGCGGATCCGCATGGCCGCCGCGCCGGAAGCCTCCCCCGACCGGGCCACGCGGTAGCCGCCGCTCACCGGCGGTGGATGCGGTCGAGTTCGTCGGCCGGCAGCCAGCGAGCCGCGAGTTCCGTCTGCAGGCGGTCGGCCGCGGCGACGTCGGCGGCCTCCCGTCGGCCCGCAGGCTCCCGGCCGCCTGCCGGTCCCGCGGCACGCCTGGCGATCGCGGCCAGGGTCTGGCGATCGCCGACGGCCGTCTGCTCGAGGCGGCCCGCCAGCTGGGCGACTCCCTCCGGATTGGTGCGGGCGGAGTCGGAGAGCGTCGTCATGAACAGGCAGACCTCGTGCAGGTTCGCCGCCGCCGACCGGACGATGATCGGCTGCAGCGTGCGGGTGACGATCTCCAGCCCGACGCCATCCATGTCGAGGAACGAGTCGATGCGGATCGTCTGGCGGGCCCGGCCGTCGACGGTCGGCATCGCCGGACCATGCCGGACCAGCAGGACGCAGCTGCCGGTGAGGTTCTTGGGCGACAGGGGGCCGGTGTACGCGCCCCGGCCGTGCAGCACGAGCAGGCCGCCGTCTCCCCGCCGTTCCTGGTGCACCAGCCGCAGCATGCCGACGGTGCCGTAGCCGTCACTGAGCCGCCACTGCCGGGGACCGACCGGATCGAGCGCGAGCCGGCTGATGCCGAGCACCCGCCAGATATCGACGATCGCCTCCGGCTTGGCGAGGGCGAACTCGAGCAGTTCGGCGTCGCAGACGATGGTCTCCACCGGCAGCCGGCGATAGAGGGTCGCGGCCCGCAGGGAGGGCTCGATCGCCTTCCGCTGCGGCTCGGGGATCTTGTCCCACGGGAACGCCTCGATCGCACCGCGTCGGGATTCACGGCTCGACGAGCCCGGGTCGGTCCGCTCCGGCTGGACGTCGGTCATGTCGGCGGCCGCCAGCGTGCCGGCGGCCGCCAGCAGGCCGAGAGCGAGCATCATCCATGGTCGCGCATGCGTCATGCCTTTCCCCCCTGAATCGAAACCGAAACCGGCCCTCACCCGCAGGGGTTTTTCGGCCTGCGGCGACCGTCCGAACCAGTCATTTCGCCGGAAAATCCGAAGGGTTCTCCCAGTTTTCCAGGCCTCGCCAGCTGTCAAAAAGACGCTGTTGGCCCGCCGCCGCAGGTTCGCTACGTTCCGCCCCTCCCACCCCTCCCAGGACGGAACATCGAGCCGATGCTGCGACGCCACGATCCTCCCGCCGACGACGATCCCGCCGCCTCGCCGCCAGCCGGCCGGGCCGACGAGGCCGCCGAGCCTGCGGCCGCGGATCACGGCAGCCTGCTGGGCCGGTGCCTCGTGGCCTGGACGCGGGTGTGCCTGCGGGCGCCGCTGGCCGTCCTCGTGGCGGCGGTGCTCACCGCGGTGGTGTCGGGCGTGTGGACGGCGCGGTCGCTGGGCTACAAGGTGAGCCGCGTCGATCTGCTCGATCCCCGCAGCGACTACAACAAGCTGTGGATCGACTACATCCGCGAGTTCGGCGAGGACGACGACGCGGTGGTCGTCGTGGAAGGACCCTCCCGTGACCGCGTGGTCAAGGTGCTCGAGGAACTGTCGGAGGAGGTCGCGAGGGACCCCGACCGCTTCCACTCGGTGCTGCACGAGGTCGACCTGTCGAAGATCCGCGCGAAGGGGCTGCACTACCTGGCCCCGGCCGACCTCGCCGCGATCGACCGCTTCATCGAGCAGACCGAGCCGATCCTCGCCGGCGGCTGGTCGCACCTGAAGGTGGCGACGATGGTCGGCGGGCTCGCCGGGCAGATGGTCGCCGGCGCCCCGCCGGCCGCCCCGACCGACCGCGCCGCGGGAGCCGTGCAGGAGCCGCCGCTGGAGTCGCTCGAGCGGTACAGCGAGAGCCTGCTGGCGGGCCTGGAGGCCGGCCGCCGGTCCGCCGATTCGGCCGCGAGCGGCTACGTCTCTCCCTGGCCGAGGATGCCCGACTCGCTCTCCACGCTCCGTGATCTCTCCAGCCAGCACCTCCTCGCGAAGGACGGGCGGCTGGGCTTCGTGCTGCTCCGGCTGGCGAAGTCGAAGGAGGGGTTCGCCGGCGCCTCGGCCGCCACCGATGAACTGCGGCGGCTCATCAGGGTGGTCGGCGGCCGCCACGGCGACGTCACGATCGGCCTCACCGGCCTGCCGGTGATGGAGGACGACGAGATGCGCACGAGCCAGCAGTCGATGCTCTGGGCCAGCGGCCTGTCGCTGGCGGCGGTGGTGATCGTGATCATCGCCGGCTTCGGCGGCGTGCGGCACGCCCTGATGGCCAACGGCGTGCTCGTCATCGGCATGGCCTGGGCCTTCGCCTGGGCCACCGCCAGCGTGGGGCATCTCAACATCCTCAGCGTCACGTTCACGGTGACGATGATCGGCGTGGGGATCGACTACGGCACCTACTACGTCGGCCGCTACCTCGAGATGCGGCGGCGCGGGATGTCGTGCGACGAGAGCCTGCTCGACGCGAGCGCCGCCGTCGGCCCCGGCATCCTTACCGGGGCGATCACGACCGCGGTGGCCTTCTTCTGCGCGGCCCTGACCAGCTTCGTGGGCGTCGCGGAACTGGGCATGATCGCCGGCGGGGGCATCCTGCTCTGCTGTGCCGCGGAACTGCTGGTGCTGCCGGCCGTGGTGGCGCTGGTCGATCGCGGGCCGCTCGGGCGGACGATTCCCACGCCGGTGCCGGTGCACGAGTGGCTGGCCCCGCTCACCCGCCACCCGCGGTTCGTGGCCCTGGCGGCGATGGCCGCCACCATGGCGGTCGCCTCCGGCTTCCACGAGCTCGACTACGACCACAACCTCCTCAATCTGCAGGCCGACGGCCTGGAGAGCGTGGCGGTCGAGAAGAAGCTGCTCAGCGAATGCGACCAGAGCGTCTGGTACGCGCTGTCGATCGCCGACACCCGCGAGGAACTGCTGGCCCGCAAGGAAAAGCTCACCCGCCTGGCGACCGTGGAACGCGTCGACGAGATCGCCTCGCTGCTGCCGGTGGACGAGGAGGTGAAGCGGCCCTTCATCGAGCGGATCCGGACCCGACTCGCCGCCCTGCCGGAGCGTCCGCCGGAGATCCCGCTCGACAGGCTCGACGGCCTCGGCGAGACGCTCGCCTGGGCCCAGGGCGAGGCGGCGAAGCGGCCGGGCGGCCTGCGGACCGCCTGGCATCTCGAGCGGGCCCGGGAGACGCTGCGGCGGCTCGGCCCCAACGAGTGCTTCCAGTCGCTGGCCGCCTTCCAGCAGCAGTCGGCCGGCGACCTGCTGTCGCGGCTGCACGCGCTCTCCGCCGTCGCCGATCCGGAGCCGCCCGCGCTCGCCGACCTGCCGCCGAGCCTCGTCGAGCGGTTCGTCGGCCAGAACGGCCGGCACCTCCTCAAGATCTACGGCCGCGGCGACATCTGGAACTTCGCGTCGCTCGAGCGGTTCGTGAAGGACGTCCGCAGCGTCGATGCGCGGGCCACCGGCAACCCGCTGCAGGCCTACGAGGCGTCGCTGGAGATGAAGCGCAGCTACGAGCAGGCGGCGGTCTACTCGCTCATCGTGATTCTCGGCGTGCTCTGGCTCGACTTCCGCAGCCTCCGGCTGAGCGTGCTGGCGGCGCTGCCCTTGGCGCTGGGCATGGCGCAGACGCTCGGCCTGATGGGCCTGCTGGGCATCGACCTGAACCCCGCCAACCTCATCGGCATCCCGCTGATCCTCGGCATCGCCGTGGACTACGGCGTGCACATCGTGCACGACAGCCTGGAGCGGCCGGGGCCCTACCGCATCAGCGCCTCCACCGCCAACTCGGTGCTCGTCGACGCCCTCACCACGATCCTCGGCTTCGGCGCGCTGATGGTGGCCAGCCACAGGGGGCTGGAGAGCCTGGGCCGGGTGCTGACGATCGGCGTGGCGACCTGCACGCTGACGTCGCTGGTGTTCCTGCCCGCGGTGCTCGCCCTGGTGGGCCCCCGGGGTGCCGCCGACGACGCGGCCGATGCAGATGCCGGCGCCGCCGACGATCCCGCCGACCACCCCGCCGACACGGTTCCCTTCGACACGGCCGGCATCCGCCGCGCCGCCTGACTCTCCCCGCCACCCCGCTGCACGGTGCCCCGATGGATGCTGTCGCCCGCCGCCGATTCCGCTCGCTCCCGGTGGCCGCCGCGCTCGCCGCGCTGGCACTTCCGCCGGCGGCCGGCCGGGCCGACGACCGCTTCGTCAACGTGGCCATGGAGGACCAGTACCGCAACCGCCGGGAGACGGGCGTGCACCGCGGCGACATGGTCGTGCTGGTCTACGCCGACCGCAAGGGTGCGGAGGCGGCGTTGGAACTGGGCCGTCGGCTCCACGTGCAGTTTCATCCGACGGCGGCGACCGCGGCCCCGTCGGAGTGGGCCCGGCAGCCGGTCACCGGCCTGCCGGGCTGGCCGGCGAACGTCCGCGTGCCCGACGTGCACGTGATCCCGGTGGCCTGCCTCCCGGAGGTGCCCAAGCCGCTCGAGGCGGTGGTGCGATCGCGGATGCGGACCGACTCGCCGCAGGTGCCCGTCTGGCTCGACTTCGAGGGGGTGATGGAGCAGAAGTTCGGCGTCGCGCCGGGCTGTCCGAACGTGGCGGTCATCGACACCTTCGGACGGGCCTGCGGCGTGCAGAACGGTCATTTCGACGAACTGGAGTTCCGGCGGCTGGCCGCGACGATCGACGAGATCCGCATGCAGGCGGCCCCGCCCGTCGCCCCCGTCCGGCAGGCCGCCGCGGCTGCGGCACCGGTGCGTTAGAGAGCGAACGGTTTCGCCCGTCGTGGGCCGCCGGCTGCGGAGACAGGGTTGCCGGGAGGGGCTGCCCGTGCCCTGAGAGCCGGCGTTGTTGGCCAGCGCAGGCTCCGATGCCGGAGCGCAGCCAACTCCGAGCGAACGAAGCCCATGGATGGGCGCGGTGAGCGTCCGGCGACGGGGCACGGGCAGCTCCGACCCCCGGCTCGCGGTGCGGCGCGGGCATCGCGACGGTGGGCTCGTCACGGGGATCGCGGGAACGGACCGCACGCCGGCGACCGGCAGCCGGTGCGTCAGCGCATCCGCTCCTTGAGCCGGCGGCTGGCCTGCGTGAGCGTGTCGCGCTCGGCGGGCGTGAGGCTCGCCTCGCCGGAGCGGCTGATCTTCTCCAGGATCAGGTCCACCGCCTCCTGCAGCGCCACGTCGTCGCGCTCGGCGGCACGACGCGGGGGAGCGGCGTCGTCCTCGGGCGGCCGCACCACCCGCATCCCCCGGCGCAGGCCCCGCAGTCGCGTCTGCAGGCGGTCCTGCATGTCGCCGAGGCCGGAGAGGTCCCAGCCGCGCCAGGCATAGCACAGGCCGAACACGGCTCCGGCCAGATGGGCCACGTGGGCCACCTGACCGCCGCCGTGCGTCGCCCCCTGCAGGTCCGTCACCAGGTAGAGCAGACCGAGCGCCCAGACCGGCACCGGCAGCACGAACCAGAGGAGCACCGTCTGCCGTGGGAAGTACCAGACGAACACGGCGAACACCGCCATGATCGCGCCGCTGGCGCCCATCAGGCGGTGGGCGGCGACCGCGTCGGCACGCCCTCCGAACAGGGACACGCTCGCCAGCCAGGCCAGACCGGCCAGCACGATGGCGGTGAAGTAGAAGCGGAAGAACTCGCCCCGGCCCATGATCGCCTCGACCTCCCGGCCGAAGAACCAGAGCATGAGCATGTTGCCGATCAGGTGCCAGGGATCCAGCGGCGCGTGGACGAAGCCGTAGGTGACGAGTTCCCACGCCTTGAGCGGATGCCTGATCAGGTCGCCCTGGAGCGAGAGGAACTCGCTCACGCGGAAGTCGCCCGCCGCCATGAGGTTGAGCACCCACACGGCGACGTTGACGACCATGATCGTCATCACGGCCGTCCAGTCGGCCAGGAACGGCTGGTGGTCGTCGCGGGAATAGCCGCGGTCGGAGAATCCCATGGTGGCTCCCGGGCGGTGCGGATGGGCGGCGGTCCGCCACCCACACCCAATCGTAGCAGGCGGCGCGGGCCCGCCGGGACGGGGCCGCCGGTGGTTTTTCCGTTTGCCGCGGCGTGTGCTAGAGTTCGCGGCTCGGAGTCGGATTCGGCAGGCACGTCACCAGCGCGACAGGAAAGGGGGGTCGGCATGGCCACGAACGGCGGATTGGGCAGGAAGCTGCGGATGGGGATCGTCGGCGGCGGCCAGGGATCGTTCATCGGTCGCGTCCACGTGACGGCCGCCGTGCTCGACAACCGGGCGGCACTCGTGGCCGGCGCCCTGTCGAGCGATCCCGAGCGGGCCAGGGCGAGCGCCGCCGACTACGACATCGACCCGGCCCGGGCCTACGGTTCCTACCAGGAGCTGTTCGACCGGGAGCGGGCCCTGCCGGCCGACCGACGGATCGACTTCGTCTCCATCGCCACGCCCAACCACATGCATTTCCCGGTGGCCAAGGCGGCCGTCGAGGCGGGCTTTCACGTCGTCTGCGACAAGCCGCTCACGCTCACGCTCGCCGAGGCGGAGGAACTCGCGGCCATCGTCGGCCGGTCGCCCGTGGTGTTCGCCGTCACCCACAACTACACCGGCTACCCGCTGGTGCGGCAGGCCCGCGAGATGGCGCTGGGCGGCGAGCTGGGCGAGATCCAGGCGATCCGTGCGGAGTACATCCAGGGCTGGCTGCGGTCGCGGCTGGAGAGCGAGGGGCAGAAGCAGGCGGCGTGGCGGACCGATCCGACGCGGAGCGGTGCCGCGGGCTGCTTCGGCGACATCGGCACGCACGCCTACAACCTCGGCCGCGCCATGACGGGGCTGCTGCCCGAAAAGATCAGCGCCCACCTCAAGATCTTCGAGCCGCCGCGGCCGCTCGACGACTACGGGCATGCCGTGATCCGCTACGAGAACGGGGCGCTGGGCACCGTGACCGCCTCGCAGATCAGCCATGGCCGGGAGAACGACCTGCGGATCCAGATCGACGGCACGAAGGCGAGCCTCGAATGGCACCAGGAGAATCCCAACCAGCTGTTCGTGCGGAAGAACGGCCAGCCCCACGCGGTCTACACCCGCGATCCGAACGCCCCGTACACGCTCCCCCTGGCCAAGGCGTCCTGCCGGCTGCCCTCGGGCCATCCCGAGGCCTTCTTCGAGGCCTTCGCCAACGTCTACCGGTCGGCCTTCGACGCCATGGAACTGGCGGGCACCGGCCGGTCCTTCGAGCGGGTGGACACCGTCTATCCCAACATCCACGACGGCGTGGAGGGGATGTACTTCATCGAGCAGTCGGTGGCCTCCAGCCGGGCGGACGGTGCGTGGCTGCCGCTGCGGCACCCGCTGGCCCGGAAGTGACCGCCGCCCGGACGCCCGCCATGGCCAAGACCGACACCGCCTACTTCGTGTTCGACATCGAGAGCGTGGCCGACGGCGGCCTCGTGTCGCGGATGAAGTACCAGCACGAGCAGCTCGATGCCGCGCAGGCGATCGCGCGGTACCGCGCGGAACTGCTCGCGGAGAACGGCAAGGACTTCATCCCCTACACCTACCAGCTCCCCGTGTCGCTGGTGATCGCCAAGGTGGGCCGCGATTTCCGGCTGCTCGACCTCGTCGCGCTCGACGAGGCGCAGGCCCGTCCGCACGAGATCGTGCGGCTGTTCTGGGAGGGATGGCGGCGGTACGGCCGCCCGACGCTCGTGACCTTCAACGGCCGCGGGTTCGACCTGCCGCTGCTGGAACTGTGCGCCTTCCGCTACGGGCTGCAGCTTCCCGACTGGTTCGCGGAGGACGCCCGCAGCTTCGACCAGCCCCGCTACCGCTACAACATGTCGGCCCACCTCGACCTGCACGAGTGGCTCACCAACAACGGCGCGTCGCGGTTCAACGGCGGCCTGTCGCTGGCGGCCAACCTCATCGGCAAGCCGGGCAAGATGGACGTCGCCGGCCACATGGTGCAGGACCTCTGGGACGCGGGCCGCGCGGCGGAGATCCACGACTACTGCCGTGGCGACGTGCTCGACACCTACTTCCTCTTCCTGCGGTCGCGCGTGGTGGCGGGCGACATCGACCTCGCCCGGGAGCACGCCCTCATCGAGACGGCCCGCGAGTGGATCGGGGCGCACGCGGGGCAGCACCCGGGCCTCGCCCGGTATCTCGCCGCCTGGGGCGACTGGAAGAGCCCCTGGGCCTGATGCCGCGCCGCGGGGTCACGCCGCGTCGTTCGCGGCGGCCGCGGCCGCCGCGTCCCCTCCCGGGGCATCCGCGGCCGGCTTGTCCGCCGGCTTGTCCGTGCCCGGCGGATCCTCGGCCGGCGCGGCCTCCTCCGCGGCCGGCGGGGCGAGCGCTGCGGCCACCGCCCGCGCCGACGCTCGTCCTTCGGCATCGAGCTTCCCCTTCGGTGCCCGCGCCTCGACGGTGTACATCCGCCCGCCCATCACGACCGCGTAGCTGACGCGGTCGATCGTCTCCCGGACCCCGTCCACCTTGATGGTCGCCGGCGCCGACCAGGTGACGCCCAGATGGTCGCCGAGCCGCGTCGCGGCCGGCTGCTTCACGAGCGTGCTCTTGCCGTCCTTCGAATAGGTGCCGGCCAGGCTGGCGGCGATCGCGGCCACGAACTTCTTCTGGGTCCCGGCGTCGATCTCGTCGAGCCCCTCCGGCGCGTCGGCCGCCATGACCACGATCGACGGATAGGGCTTCTTGCGGCTGGGCACGTATTTGACGAGATGGTCCCGCGACTGCGGTCCCCGGGTCCAGCCCGTCGGCGAGCAGACCTCGACCCGGCCGTCGTCCACCACGATCGCCGTGTCGGGGTCGATCCCGTCCACCCCGGCGTCATCCTCGGCCGCGGCCTCGCCGCCGGCGGTCCGCTGCGACGTGCCGGCCGACGACGAGCAGCCCGGGGCCACGCCCGCCACCGCGATCGCGAGCCCGGCCAGCGTGATCCACGCCGGCCACACCACGCCGACCGGCCGGCCGTGGAACGCCGGCCCCGCTCCCGCCGCGCACTGCATGGCCAACGCCCTCACTCGGTGATCGCTTCTTTGACGAGCTGGATGAAGTGGCTCGTGCGGGAGGAGGCCATCAAGTCGGCGGCCTTCTTTTCCGCCGCCTTGCGGTCGGAATATTCGAACAGCGCCAGCCGCTTCATGCCCTGGTTGTAGACCCCCCAGAAGGCCTTCATGCGGGCCTCCTTGGCCACCTTCTTGCGGCTGGGCTTCTTGGCAGGCGTCTTGGCGGGATCCTTCGGGGCCTTCTCCTTCTTGGCCTTGGGCGTCTTTTCCTTCGTCGACTTCTTCGTCTTCTCGCGGGCCTCGGCCGCATCGTTCTGGGCCCGCAGCTCCTTGCGATTCACCACTTTTCGCGCCATAACGCCCTGCCGTCCTTCACGTGGAAAAAGAGAATGGGACCGTGCATCCGCCGGGTGGCCGCCGCTGGACGGCGGGCCGCGGGGGCGGACCGCTGGCGGTCAGTATAGCGTCCGTCCGGGGCCGCGCACGGCGGGGCGGCGTATACTCGTGGCGATCATGACAGCGGTCGCTCCCACCACCGATCCCGCCGGGCCCCTGGCCGTCTATCGCGGCATGGACGACGCCGTGCTGGCGGAGCGGATCGAGGCGGTCCGCCGCAGGATGGGCGAGCGGCTGGTGATCCTCGGCCACCACTACCAGCAGGACGGCGTGATCGCCCACGCCGACCTGCAGGGGGACAGCTACCAGCTCTCCAAGTCGGCGGCCGAGCGGGAGCGGTGCGAGGCGATCGCCTTCTGCGGCGTCCACTTCATGGCCGAAACGGCCGACATCCTCGCCAATCGCCCCGAGCGGGTCGCGGCCCGCGGCGGCCGGCGGGTGACCGTCGTCCTGCCCGACATGGCCGCCGGCTGCTCGATGGCCGACATGGCCGCGATCGAGCAGGTCGAGGACGCCTGGGCCGACCTGGGCGGCGTGATCGACACCGCCGACGTCACGCCCGTCACCTACATCAACTCGGCCGCGAGCCTCAAGGCCTTCTGCGGCCGGCACGGCGGCATCGTCTGCACCTCGAGCAACGCCCGGGCGGTGCTCGACTGGGCCTTCGCGCGGACCCGCCGCGTGCTGTTCTTCCCCGACCAGCACCTCGGCCGCAACACGGCGCGGGCGATGGGCGTGCCGCTCGACGCCATGTGCGTCTGGAATCCGCACGCCCCCGCCCTCGGCGGCAACGACGCGGCGCGGATCGCCGCCAGCCGGGTGATCCTCTGGCAGGGGCACTGCAGCGTGCACGCGATGTTCCGCCCGGAGCACGTCGATGCGGCGCGGGCGGCCCTGCCGGGCGTGCGGGTGCTCGTGCACCCCGAGTGCTCCATGGAGGTGGTCGACAAGGCCGACCTGGCCGGCTCGACGAGCTTCATCATCCGGCAGGTGCAGGCCGCGGCCCCGGGCACGCGGTGGGCGATCGGCACCGAGCTGCACCTGGTCAAGCGGCTCGAGCAGCAGCACCCGGAGCAGACGATCCGCTTTCTGTCGCCGGTGGTCTGCATGTGCGCGACCATGTATCGCATCGACCTGGCGCACCTCTGCTGGAGCCTCGAGCACCTCGAGGCCGGCAGGCCGGTGAACGTGATCCGTGTCGACGACGAGACGGCCCGGTGGGCGGTGACGGCGCTCGAGCGGATGCTGGCGGTCTCGACGTGACGGCTCGGCGGCGGCTCCGTGCCGGGACCGCGCGGCGGGCCGCGTCCGCCCCATGACGGCCGCCGCCCACTTCGTGTCGTTCGCCGATCGCCGCTATCGCGGCTCCCTGGCGCGGATCCGCACCGAGGCCGCCGCCGTCGGTCGGTTCGCCTCGGTCCGGGCGATCGACGACCGCTGGCTGGACGCCGACTACTGGCGGGTGCACGCCGAGACGGTCCGCCGGCATCGTCGCGGCTTCGGCCTCTTCACCTGGAAGCCGCACGTGCTCGCGCGGATCCTCGCCGACCTGCCGACGGGCGACCTGCTCGTCTACGCCGACGCGGGCTGCTCGCTCAATCCCGAGGGCCGCCCCCGGCTCGACGACTATCTCGCATTCGCCGCCGCCGATCCCTCGCACGTGCTCGCGTTCACGCTGGACGGCACGGTCGGCGAGTGGACCAAGCGGGCGGCGCTCGCCGCGGCCGGCTGCGACGACGACGCGACGCGGCGGCTGGCGATGGTGCTCGCCGGCATTCTCGTCCTGCGGGCCGGCCCCGACACGCTCGACCTCGTGCGGGAGTGGCGGGCGCGGATGGCCGACGTGCGGCTCGTCGACGACTCCCCGTCGCCCCAGGGCGAGCATCCCGGGTTCCGGGCGCACCGGCACGACCAGAGCATCTTCACGCTCCTGGCGCACGCCCGCGGGCTGGGGCGGATTCCGGACGAGACCTGGTGGGAGGGCCGCTGGGACCAGTCACGGCGGTTCCCGATCCACGCCCGCCGGTGGCGGCACCGGCTGCCCTGGAGCCAGGACTGGATGCGCCGCGGCCGCTGGCCGCGGTGGTGAACGGCGTCGTCGGGGTCGGCTGCGGGTCGGCAAACGTCTCGTCGCGTGGGCCGGGGCGGCCCAAAGCTCCTCGAGCGTTCGCCGACCCTGGCTTGCCGTTATCGGCATAGAAGCCCGGAGCGTCAGCGACGGGATGGTTCGAGGTCCGTGGCAGCGCCCCGCCGTGCCGGCAGAAGTCTCGTCGCATGGGCGAGGATACGCCCAACGCTCCTCGAGCTTCCGCCGATCCCGGCTCACCGTCTCAGGCATAGAAGCCCGGAGCGTCAGCGACGGGATGGTTCGAGGTTGGCGGACGGGACCCGCCGGGTCGGCGAACGTCTCGTCGCATGGGCGAGGATACGCCCAACGCTCCTCGAGCGTTCGCCGACCCTGGCTTGCCGTTATCGGCATAGAAGCCCGGAGCGTCAGCGACGGGATGGTTCAAGGTCCGTGGCAGCGCCCCGCCGTGCCGGCAGAAGTCTCGTCGCATGGGCGAGGA
>Ga0214921_10006530_pt1 | contig 15928 bp, 15 predicted proteins | sample LL1505_MetaG_FD_177992 | JGI IMG/M metagenome (GOLD analysis project Ga0214921, IMG submission 177992) | Freshwater microbial communities from Lake Lanier, Atlanta, Georgia, United States - LL-1505 | ecosystem: Environmental > Aquatic > Freshwater > Lake | place: USA: Georgia | collected...
CCCGCTGGATGTGGTCCTACAATCACGAGCGCCCAAACATGGCCTTGGGCGGCATCACACCCAAACAGCGGCTGGCCATGGCCGCATAGTTCTATCTCCAAATCCCCTGAAAAATGGGGGGATTACCAATGCACCGCCACCAACGCCAGTTAAGCCTACAACAAAGCCAGTGAGCGCCCCGGCCAGGGCATACGCGGTATCGATCATGCCGGAATCAGCGCTGTGTCGCGAGTAGCGATGAATGAGGGATTGAGCACGTCGGGCTTGCCGTAGAGCAAGGGCATGCCCTGCAGGTCTACAACTACCCCACCTGCACCTTCCAGAACCGCCTGGGCTGCCGCCGTGTCCCATTCGCAAGTCGGCGCCAATCGTGGGTAGATGTCGGCCTGGCCCTCAGCCACACGGCAGAATTTGAGCGAGCTGCCGGCCTGGACCAAGCTGACTTCGCCTAAGCGATCTATCAACGATCTTGTTGCCTCGTTCAGGTGACTTTTACTGGCCACCACTCGGGGGGCTTTTACCGGGCTGGAAGCAGCCACTTTGATGGCAGCCGTTTGACCACCCATGCACCGAAACGCCCCCAGGCTTGCTCCTCCCCAGTAGAGCGCATCAATGGCAGGCGCGTACACAACGCCTAGTACACATAGGCCATCTTCAATCAATGCAATGTTCACTGTGAACTCGCCATTGCGGGCGATGAATTCTTTGGTGCCGTCGAGCGGATCGATGAGCCAGAACCGCCCATGTGGCTGGCGGTGAATCAAGGACTCAGCATCCTCTTCGGACACCACAGGGCATTCGGGCAATAAAGGCTTTAGCCGTGAGGCAAGCACGCGATGAGACGCGAGGTCTGCTTGAGTTACTGGACTGTCGTCCTCCTTGAGTTGGACTTCTGGTGTTCCACGGGAGTAAACGGCCATGAGGGCATCCCCAGCTACCCTGACGATGGGGAGCAACTGCTGGATCAGGACTTCTTGGTCACTTTGTCGCATTACGTTTTATTTTGTGATTTAATCAACGGAAACATCGTATCACGAATGATTTTCTGAAAATAAGATGAGTACAAAACATTTCGCGACAAAGCTATCGACTGACCTGCTCGGCCTAGACGCACCTCAAGCATGGGACACCGAACTGGCCTTTGCCCACTTACAAGCGCTGGGTGAAGCCGATACCAAGCGCACTGCCGAGCGACGACTGAATGCCCTGGAGCTTCTGCCGCGGGAATTGGGCCCTGAGTTGCTACTGGACGAGCGCGACCGCTCACCGAACAGGCTCGTACTGGACTGGGCCATTGAGCAGGCTCGAAAGCGGCGCGACCGCGTGCTGTTCGCGCAGATCTCTCCTCTGGCCACCGGGCAGGCCTGCTTGCACGCCAATGACGCACGCGGGGCGCGTTTCTGGGTGCCCATGGCTAATTTGAACGACCAGACCATTCAACACGCTCTGCAGGACCTTCAAAGACACATCGGCAAGCCCATCGCCGTGTTTCCGCACGGCGTGCTTGTGGGGCACCTGCGCCACATGCCCAGCACTACAGACATTCAGCTCTCCCCAGAGGCCTACCGCCCTGTCCTGCCCACCGGCTTGAGCCTCAACGGCAATACCAAACCCGATCTGGCTCCCTCGCCACATTTAAAGCGCTTGGAGGCAGAGAGCATTCACATCATCCGCGAGGCAGTGGCCGAAGCACAGAACCCGGTCATGATGTACTCCATCGGCAAAGACAGCGGCGTCATGCTTCACCTCGCGCGCAAGGCGTTCTACCCGGCGCCACCGCCATTCCCGCTGCTGCACATCGATACGCGCTGGAAGTTTCAGGAGATGTACCTCTTTCGCGACTTCATGGCCCGCGAAAGCGGCATGGACTTGCTCGTGCACACCAATCCCGAGGCGATCGAGAAAAATATCAACCCTTTCGACCACGGCTCTGCGCTGCACACCGACATCACCAAGACCGAAGGCCTGAAGCAGGCGCTAGACCATTACAAATTTGATGTGGTGTTTGGTGGCGCTCGCCGCGATGAAGAAAAGTCGCGCGCCAAAGAACGCGTCTTCTCTTTCCGTACGTCAACGCACCGCTGGGACCCGAAAAACCAGCGCCCCGAGCTCTGGAACCTCTATAACACCCGCAAAAGCCCTAGCGAGAGCATCCGGGTGTTCCCCTTGAGCAACTGGACGGAGCTCGACATCTGGCAATACATCTACCAGGAGAACATACCCATGGTGCCGCTGTACTTTGCCAAGCAACGCCCAGTGGTGATCCGGCCAGAGATGATCATGATGGTCGACGACGAGCGCTGTCGTCTGCTGCCAGGCGAGGAAGTACAGATGAAGAAAGTACGCTTCCGCACCCTGGGCTGCTACCCACTCACGGGTGCGGTGGAGTCTGACGCAGAGACTCTGGAGAATATCCTGCTGGAGATCATCAACGCGCGCCAATCGGAGCGCCAGGGGCGAAAGATCGATACCGACAGCGCCGGCTCCATGGAAAAGAAAAAACAGGAGGGCTATTTCTGATGCCACGCCCCAAGAAAATCCCTGCAGTGCCTTTGCAACGATCTACTGCACCCATGGCCAAGGCAGCCACCATCCACGACTGGATGACCCAGCAAGCCCAGCAAGACTTACTGCGCTTCATCACCTGCGGCAGCGTGGACGATGGCAAGAGCACCCTCATTGGCCGCCTGCTCTGGGAATCACAGCAGGTGTTTGACGACCAGCTCACTGCTCTGCAATCCGACTCCAAACGCCACGGCACACAAGGGCAAGACATCGACTTTGCCTTGCTGGTCGATGGCTTAGCCGCTGAGCGCGAGCAGGGCATCACCATCGACGTGGCCTACCGTTTCTTTGCCACCCCGCGGCGCAAGTTCATCGTGGCCGACACACCCGGACATGAGCAATACACCCGCAACATGGTGACGGGAGCTTCAACAGCCGATGTGGCGGTGCTGTTGATCGATGCCCGCCAGGGGGTGCTCACCCAGACCAGGCGCCACGCCTACCTCGTATCGCTGGTGGGCATCCAACAAGTCATCCTCGCTGTCAACAAGATGGACTTGGTAGGCTACAAGCAAGACGTGTTCGATGCCATCGTGGCTGATTTCCGCATCTTGGCCATGTCACTTGGTTTCAACAGCATCACTCCCATCCCGCTGTCCGCCCTGAAGGGTGACAACATCACCGAGCGCTCCCGCCACACGCCCTGGTACCAAGGCCCAACCTTGATGGGTGGCCTGGAGACGCTGCACATCAATAAGCAAGGACAGAGCAAAGGCGTGTTCCCGGTGCAGTGGGTCAACCGGCCGAATGCCAGCTTTCGGGGCTTCAGTGGCACCCTGGCAGCAGGTCAATTGACGGTTGGCGATCCACTCCGAATCACTGCCTCTGGCCAGACGGCTACCCTGTCGCGGATCGTCACCGCAGATGGTGACCTCAACGCCGCGCAAGCCGGCGACGCGGTTACATTGGTGCTGGATCGTGAGGTGGATGCCTCGCGTGGTGATGTTATCGCCCTAGCTGAACAACCGCTGGAAATGACCGACCAATTCGAAGCCACGCTCGTGTGGCTGCAAGATGAGCCTGGGCATATAGGTCGGGCCTACGAGTTGAAACTAGCCAACCAGTGGGCCAGCGCTAGCTTGACCAGCTTGAAGTACCGGGTGGACGTTAACACTCAGGCTCACGAATCGTCCAAACGACTGGCCTTGAACGATATTGCGGTGGCCAATTTGGCATTGAGCAAGCCACTGGTGTTTGCCCCTTACGAGGCGAGCCACACCCTAGGCGGCTTCATTCTGGTGGACAAGTTCACTCATGCTACGGTCGCAGCAGGTATGATCCGGCACAACCTGCGCCGTGCGCAAAACGTGCACCGGCAAGCTCTGAGCATCAACCGCGAAGACCGTGAACGCCTCAACGGTCATCAGGGCAAAGTCATCTGGTTCACCGGTCTATCTGGTTCCGGCAAGTCCACCCTAGCGAACGCCCTCGAAAAGGAACTGCACGCTCAGGGCAAGCGGACCTACATCCTCGACGGTGACAACATCCGCCAGGGTTTGAACAAAGATCTCGGCTTCACCGACGCCGACCGGGTAGAAAACATCCGCCGCGTGGCCGAAGTCGCCAAGCTGATGATGGATGCGGGCCTGATTGTGATGACCGCATTTATCAGCCCCTTCCGCGCTGAGCGCGAGATGGCGCGTGAGTTGATCGGCAACGACAACTTCATTGAGGTGTTTGTGGATACGCCGCTGGAAGTGTGCGAGCAGCGTGACCCTAAGGGGCTGTACAAGAAAGCCCGCAGCGGACAGCTGCCCAATATGACCGGGATAAACAGTCCTTACGAGCCTCCGCAGACTCCAAACTGCACCTTGTCAAATGGAAGCCAGAGTCTTGATGAGGTGATCAGCAAACTTACGAAGTTGCTGCATTCATAGCTAGTGCCTCGGCTTCCTGCTCCAGATACACCCAATCGACAATCTCATCACTCGGCGTATAGCCAGTGACAAGCCTTTCCATCATTAAACGAATGACGCCGACGTCGTTCACATTCAGCGCCATCTCCAGCGCTTTCAGCTTGTCCTCAAGCTCTGACCAAGAAATGAACTCCTCGTGAGCTTTCATGATCCGCGAATGGGATGTGGGCTTAGGGTTGTCACCGATGAGCAGCTCTTCGTAGAGCTTTTCACCCGGGCGCAAGCCAGTGATTTCAATCTCGATATCGCCGTCAGGGTTATGCTCATCTTTGATGGTCAGGCCCGAGAGCTCGATCATGCGGCGGGCCAGACCCATGATCTTGACCGACTGCCCCATGTCGAGGACGAACACGTCGCCCCCCTTGGCCATCGCACCTGCTTGGATCACCAGCTGTGAGGCTTCAGGGATCGTCATGAAGTAGCGGGTGATCTCAGGATGGGTCAGCGTGATCGGCCCACCATCGCGGATTTGCTGGCGGAACTTGGGCACCACCGAACCTGACGAGCCCAGTACATTGCCAAAGCGGACCATGCTGAACTTGGTGCCGGGGTTGGTTGCAGCGATTGCCTGCAAAACCATTTCAGCCAAACGCTTGCTGGCACCCATGATGTTGGTCGGACGCACCGCTTTGTCGGTGCTAATGAGGACGAAGTCAGAGACGCCGTTTTCAGCGGCGGCTTGGGCGGTACGCATGGTACCGAGCACGTTATTCTTGATGCCTTCAGCGGGGTTGTGCTCGACCAGAGGCACATGCTTGTAGGCAGCGGCGTGATAGACTGTGTCTGGATGCCAAGTCGACATGATCTCGCGCATGCGGTCGTTGTCCTGCACCGAGGCCAGCAGGGGCACAAGAATAGGCGGCATGGCGCCGTCCAGCGTGGCCAGCTTCTCTTCGAGTTCCTGGTGAATGGCGTAGAGGGCGAATTCGCTTTGCTCGATCAGCAGCAGCTTGACAGGCGCCACGGCCAAAATCTGGCGGCACAGTTCACTACCGATGGAGCCCCCCGCCCCAGTCACCAAGACCACCTTGCCCACGATGTTCTTGACCAGCAGGATGTGATTGGGCGTGACCGGTTCGCGGCCCAGCAGATCGTCGATGTCCAGTTCTCGCAGATCGGAAATACTGACCTTCCCTTGGGCCAGGTCGGTCACGCTGGGCAAAGTGCGCACAGCCACGCGGGCCACACGGATCTGGCTCAGGATCTCGTTGCGTCGCTTGCGGCTCAGGCTGGGCATGGCCAGCAGCACGTCGCTGATGTTGAGCGTGGTGGCCAGGTTGTCTAGGTCTGCCGGGTTGTAGATGGGCTGGCCGTTGAGCACGTGGCCGTACAGGCGGTCGTCGTCGTCCAGGAAACCCGCTACCTGCATTTCGTGGCTGTTGGCCATGGCTGCAGCCAACTGGCGGCCGGTGGTGCCTGCGCCGTAAATCAGCACCTTGGGTCTGGCTGCACGCTTCAAGATGCTCAGGTACTGGTCGCCCAACCAGACCCGGGCGAGCGCTCGCGACGCCCCGACGAACAGCAGCAAAAGCATGGGCTGGATGAGGCCGACCGTACGGGGTACCCCGGCCACGCCAATGGCGGTGAAGATGGACGCATACAGCAAGCCGTAAATGCCCACTGCCCGGGCCACTGCCAGCAAGGCAGGCCAGCCGCTGTAGCGGAAGATGGCGCGGTACAGGCCCGAGACGACGAAGATGGGCAGTGCTATCCCCACCGAAGCCCCCACCGCCCACAAAGCGGTCCCCGACAGAGCGACAAACTCCCCCATCCGCAGATAAAAAGCCAACCATACTGTTAGGACGCAGAGGCCAAGATCGACTGACAAAGCGACGAATCGCTTTGCTGCTCGCGGCAAGGCCAGAATGGGGACGGCCAGCTTATACAAAGGCTTTTTCATGGCGTGCAACCTGCTGAGTCCTGAGTCCTGAGTCCTGAGTCCTGAGTCCTGAGTCCTGAGTCCTGAGTCCTGAGTCCTGAGTCCTGAGTCCTGAGTCCTCAAGATGATCCAAGTTTTTCTTCAATGAGACACCCCATCCCTTGCAAGAACCTTCAACGCCGTCATCCAAAGTATCTTCATATCGAAAAAAAGCGATTGACGCTCCAGATACTCCACATCCATCTGCACTTTCTGAGGAATCGGCAGCTCATCCCTTCCATTAACTTGCGCCCACCCGGTCAGGCCAGGTAGCAATTCGTGCACACCCATTTCGGTGCGCAGGGAAATCAGATCATCTTGGTTAAACAGCGCTGGGCGTGGACCAACGAAGCTCATGTCGCCTTTTAGGATGCTCCAAAGCTGAGGTAATTCGTCGAGACTAGACTTGCGAAGCAAGGATCCTATTGGGGTTAGGTAGCGTTCTGGTCCATTCAGAAGATGGGTAGCCACAACGGGAGCACCCACTTGCATAGTCCGGAATTTAGGCATTTGAAAAATCCTGTTCTTCTGTCCCACACGTTTTGACCAATAAAGGACAGGACCAGTCGAAGTTATGCGGACCAAGATCACGATCAACAACATAGGCAGAGCAAGAATGACAATGGCCACGAGGACCACAGCAATGTCAAAGAGTCGCTTCATTGAGATTACTTGCCGAGAAGCCGGCGTAGAGTGGCTATGACCCGTTCAAGTTGGTTCGCAGTCATGTTCGAGCCGGAGGGTAGGCATAGGCCGTATTCAAACAGGCGATCTGCCATAGGAGCGTCCTGAACTTTGTAGAGCTCGCAGCCTTCGAACACCGGCTGCAAGTGCATCGGCTTCCACACTGGGCGGGCCTCGATCATCTCACCCGCAAGCCGGCGAATGAGATCGGCAGCGGTCAGAGGTGCATCCGCTCGCAACGTAGCTGCAGTTAACCAGCGATTCGAGAAGCTCCATTCAGGCTCCGGCATCCACTCCAACAAGTCAATGTCAGCGAGTTCGCGGCGATAGGTATCGAAAACTTCGCGTCGAGATGCCACCCGATCGCCGAGCACCTTTAGCTGACCACGTCCGACACCAGCCAAGATATTGCTCATCCGGTAGTTGAAGCCGATTTCGCTGTGCTGATAGTGGGGCGCAGGATCCCGCGCCTGAGTAGCGAGGAAACGCGCCTTCTCGATCAGCGCCGGGTCATCGGAAACCAGCATGCCGCCCCCCGAGGTGGTGATGATCTTGTTGCCGTTGAAGGAATAGACCCCCAGCCGACCGAAGGTCCCGCTGTGCCGACCCTTGTATTTTGCGCCGAGGGATTCCGCCGCGTCCTCCAGAATGGGCACCCCGTAGCGCTCGCACAAGGCCATGATGGGGTCCATGTCCGCACTCTGGCCGTAGAGGTTGACTACCACCACCGCCTTGGGCATCCGGCCTGTCCGCTCGGCCGCCTCGAAGGCCCGCGCCAGGGCCAGCGGGCACAGGTTCCAGGTGGCCGCATCAGCATCGATGAACACCGGTTCGGCCCCCTGGTAGAGGATGGGGAAGGCGCTCGCGGCAAAGGTCAGGGTCGAGCAGAACACCTGGTCCCCCGGGCCGACGCCGAGCAGGCACAGGCCCAGATGGAGGGCCGCGGTGCCCGAGGACAGGGCCGCCCCGTGGCTGCTGCCGACAATGGCTACCAGTTCCCGCTCGAAGGCATCCACATTGGGGCCGAGGGGTGCGATCCAGTTGGTCCGAAACGCCTCGTCAACGAACTCCCGCTCGGCGCTGCCGATATGGGGCGTGGAAAGCAGTATCTGCTCATCGATCTCCTTGCGGTCGAGAACCTCCACCACCCGGCCGTCGGTGTCCACCACCGGCAGGTGATTGATCCCGCCCTTGTTCATCAGGTCGAGGGCAGCACGCCGGGTGTGGTCCACGCCGATAACCAGGGACTGGATCTCCGGCAGGCCCGCGAGGGAGGCATCGAGGCTGTTGCCGCCCAGGATCAGGCGGCGCAGGTCGCCGTCGGTAACCGTTCGCTCGAAAATGCCATCGTCACGGACGAGGAGGAGGATGCCCAGCGAAGTCCGCTCGAGCTGGGCAAGGGCCTCGCGGAGCGAGGCTCGGCGCGTGATTGAAAGGTCGGCAGTCGCCATCAGGATTACCTTGGCCGCAAGGTTCAATCGTTGCCGTCGGCCGCCGGCTCGCCGGCGGGACGGGTGAACAGATTGCTGACCCCCGGGGCTGCCAGGGTCAACAGGATTTCAGGGCTGACCAGGGTGCAGCGGACACCGCCCACATCCACCCAGGCCCCATCGTAGGGCGGAAACCAGAATGCGCGGATCTTGCGCAGCACGTCGTCCCCCGGTCGCATTTCCTTCATCGCCTCCATCTCCGGCCGGCTGATGTAGCGCCCGCCCACATTGGGCGTGGCTGGTAGCGGCGCGGCGGCGGCGAGGGCCTGGCCGGTGACCCGCTTGAACTGGGCAAGAAGCTCGGGCTGGGCCTTCCGCTCCAGGCTCAGGGCGGTCTCGTGCTCCACATCCACCGGGAAGGGGCTCACCTCGATCAAGGGGCCGGTATCGATCTCCGCGTCCACATAGTGGGCGCTGACCGCCCATTGGTCGAGGCCCTCGAGAATCGCCAGGTTGTAGCCCGCGGTGCCCTTGTATGCCGGCAGGGGCGCCGGATGGAAATTGATCACCCCGCGCGGGCATGCGCCCAGCAGGGGCGCACGGATTTTCTGCCAGTACAGGACGGACAGTGCCAGGTCCACCTTCAGCTGGCCGGCGGCCACCTGCCGTTCCATACTATCCCGGCCCACCACGGGTATTCCATTCGCATCAGCGACCTCGCGGGTGGGCGAGACCGACAAATGGCTGTCAGTGATCACTGCCACCACCTTGACCCCGGGCTGTTCGATCAGCCAAGCCAAGGCCTGGGCGGCAACGGGCTTGCGGCCCATGAAGACGACATTAATCATTCGGTTCGGCTCGTTCAATCTTGATTAATCAATACGTGTTGGCCTTCAGCAGCAGGCCCGCCGAAAGATCGGCTGCCAGCAGCCAGGCAACGATGCGCTGGCCGGTCTGACCGTCGCCATAAACGTTGTGGAGTGTATAGCGGCCATGGGCGAGCGCCCGCTCCACCCCGGCCACCAGTTCGTCTCTGCGAGCCGCCACGTCCATCACGTTGGCATTGCGTTCGCGTAGATTCTGGCGGATCCCGACGTTGACCACCGGCGTGCCGAAGCTGGCCGCCTCGATAATGCCGCTACTGGAGTTACCGACCATCAGGTCGCAGGCCGCCATCCATGAGACGAATTCCCGGCGGGGCAAATGGGTGCGCACCCGCACCCGAGGGTGGTCGGCACAGGCGTCCAACACCCGCCGCACGCCGGCGTTGCCGGCATCGGAATTCGGCATCACCGCCATCAACTGGAGTTGCCGCGACAAGCAGGCCTCCACCAGGGCGCGGGCCTGGTCCTCGGCCTCGGCGGCCTCCTGCAGCACCGGGTGATAGACCATCAGGCCGAGGGGGGCCGCCGGGTCGAAGCCGGCGCCGGCGCACAGTTCGTCCCGGCCGAAGGCCGCCAGCTCGACCAGACCATCGAGGCCTGGGGCGCCGCTGACGAACACATGTTCCGCCCGCTCGCCCATCCGCACCAGGCGAGCCCGGGCGTCTTCCGACGAGACGAAATGGAAATGCGCGAGCTTGGAGATCGCATGACGAACAGGTTCGTCGACCGTCCCCGAACGTTCGCCCCCATGGATATGGGCAATCGGGATGTTCAGATGGATAGCTGCCAGGGCGCCGGCGAGCATCTCGCCGCGGTCGCCGAGGAGCAATACGACGTCAGGACGCAGGCGCTCGAAGGCATCGACGCAGCCGTCCAGCGTCGCCGCCAGGTTGCGGGCCATGGCCGCCCCCGTGGACTCCTCGATAGCCACCGGAATCCGCGCGGCGACATGGAGGCCACTGGCGACGATCTCATCCACCGTGGTGCCGAAGCGGGGCGACAGGTGCATGCCGGTGACCACCACGTCCAGGGTCAGCCCTGGCTCGGCGGCTATCGCCCGGAGGGTGGACTGCATCAGCCCGAAATCGGCCCGCGTTCCGGACACATAGCAGATCCTGCGCACTGCCTCGCTCACGCCAGATCGCTCCACTGCAAGGTCGTGCCTTCGGCCAGGGCATGGGCTACGCGGCGGCCGATCACCCGCTCCAGATCTCTCGGCGGGATGCCGTCGCCTGGGCGCAGCAAGGCCAAGTCCTCGCGGGAGAGCGTGGCGCCAGCCGCCAGCGGGCGGATGAGAGTCACGCTACGGCGGACCAGGTCACGCACGGGAATCTCGCTGGCCATCGGCTGCTTGTCGGCAACGCCGAGAGCCCGCTCGACCTGGCGCACCCGGTCGACCATCTCGGCCAGTTCGCCGGGCTCGATGGAGGCGGTGTGGTCCGGTCCCGGCAGGCCACGATCGAGGGTGAAGTGCTTTTCGATCACCACCGCCCCTGCCGCCACCGCGGCGACCGGGATCAGGATGCCTTCGGTATGGTCCGAATACCCCACGGGCAAACCCAGGGCCTCGATCAGCATGGGAATCACGCGGAGGTTCACATCCTCCAGGCGGGTCGGATAGTTCGACGTGCAATGAAGGATAGTCAGCATCTCGCCGAGGGGGGCCGAAAAGCCCCGGCGGGCGCGCTCGGCGGCGATGACCGCAGTCGCCTCGCGCACTTCGTCAAGGGTGGACATCCCGGTGGACAGGATGATCGGCAGGTTCTTTGCCGCCAGATGGGCGAGGAAGGGATGATTGGTCAGCTCCCCGGAGGGAATCTTCAGCCGCCCCATGCCCAGGCCGACGAGAAAGTCCGCCGAGTCCTCGTCGAAGGCGGTGGACATGAACTCGATGCCCCGCGCCGCGCAACGCTCAAGCAATTTCCGGTGCAGTTCGTCGGACAGCTCCAGGCTGCGCAGCATCGAGTGCTGGTCGCCGCCGCCGGTGGTCCGCTGCTGGTATTCGGCCTTCGCCGCGCCCTTGCGGACCAGCTTGTCGGCCTTGAAGGTCTGGAACTTGACGATGTCCGCGCCGCAATCCGCCGCCCGGTCCACCAAGGCGAGGGCCAAGGCCTCGTCGCCGTTGTGGTTGACGCCCGCTTCCGCGATGATCAGTGTCTTCATGCCGTCCTCACCAGGCTGTCCAGCCGCCGTCGACCATCAGGTTCTCGCCCGTCACCCAAGCCGACAGGTCGCTGGCGAAATAGGCGATCGCGCCCTTGAAATCCTCCTCCCGGCCCATCCGGCCGAGGGGGGTGCGCCGCTCGTAGCGTTCGACGAAGGCCGCCGGCTGGCCGCGGGCAATGCCCCCCGGGGTGATGCAGTTCACCCGCACCGCAGGCGCTAGCACGGTGGACAGCCAGCGGGTCATTTGCAGCACCCCGCCCTTGCTGACCGCATAAGCCGCCGGATTGCCCATCGTGGTGCCCTCGTAGAGCCCCATGTCTGGCCCGACCACACCGTAGATCGAACTGACATTGACGATGCTGCCCCGCCCCGCCACCTTCAACTGGGGCGCGAACAACTGGGACAGATGAAAGGCAGCGGTCACGTTCACTTCCATGGCCCGCCGCCAGGTATCGATCCGCTGCTCCTCGAAGGGCACGACCCAACCCTGAAGCTTGCTGTCGCCAACGAAGCCGGCGTTGTTGACCAATATGTCGGCGTTGCCGAGGCGCTCCACCACCCGGGCCGGCAGGGTCGCCCGCTGGGACTCCTGCTCCAGGTCGACGGCAATCCCGACAGCATTGACCTGCCAGCGCTCGCCGAAGTCGGCGGTGGCCGCTTCCAGAGCCTCGGCATTACGGTCCACCAGGCAAATCGACGCCCCCAACTCGGCTAGGGTGTCGGCCATCGCGCGGCCGAGATGGCCGGCGCCGCCAGTGATTACCGCGACCCGGCCGCGGAGGTCCATCAATGATGACAATGTCTTTGAAGGGAAGGAAGTCATGGCGTTCGTCAGGCAGGATGGGCGGCCAGGTGGGCGGCAATCGCCTCGGCCAGCATGAAGTCGTAGGGCGTGTCGATGTCCAGTGCCCGCTCCGCGGGCACGCGCACCACCCGCAGGCGACCGTCGAACAGGCGCTCGCCTGCCAGGATGTAGGCAGGACGCACCGCATAGGCGACGGTGGTCACGTCGAACACCACCGGTGCATCCTGGCGGCGTGCGATATTGCCCTCGGGCCGGATCACCAGACCGGCATAGCCGCCGGCATCGAGGGTCACCATATTGAAGTAGGGGCTGCGCTCCGCGTCGCGCACGGTGATCACCCCGTCGGCGGCCGGATCGCCGGCGAGCAGATCGAGACAGGCATCCACGTCCTCCTGGCGGCGGAACGGCGACGTGGCCGGCAGGCTGAGGAAGATATCGAAGTCGCCCCGCTCGCGCCGGTACCACTCGACGGCGTGGCGCCAGGCCAGCCATTCCGGGGCGGTGTCGGTGGCCAGCTCGGGCGGCCGCATGAAGGGCACCTCGGCACCGTGGGCGCGGGCCGCCTCCGCGATCGCCGGATCGTCGGTGGACACGATCACCGCCGCCAGGCGCGGATTCGCCCGCGCGATGTCGATCGAATGGGCGATCAACGGCTTGCCCCCGAGCGTCCGGATGTTCTTGCCGGGCAAGCCCTTCGAGCCGCCACGGGCGAAGATGAAGCAAACCGCTTTGAAATCAGTCTTTTCCATGAGCCTTTACCTTGATCGAGCACTGGCCGGCAATCGACGCCCGCGCCGCATCCACGATGGCCAGCACATCATGGGCGGCACGCAGATCGACCAGGGGCCTTTCCCCCCTGGCCACGCACTGGAGGAAATGGGCCAGCTCGGCGACATACATCTCGTTGCGGTCGGCACAGGGCCGGGTCTGGACGCACCGCCATTCCGCGGCCGCCGGCGTGTAGCACTCCAGGGTGTCGGCAATCCCGTCCCAGCGCAGGGTGCCTTCGCTACCGATGAATTTGCAGCCGCGGGTGGTGGCCCGCTGCAGCAGATCCAGATGCACGTGAACCAGGCGGCGAGGGGCCTCGTATTCCAGGTTTACGCTGACCAGGTCCTCCACGTCGATCTCGAGGGCGCTGTAGCGGCCGCCGCTGGCGGTGACCCGGGTCGGCAGGCCGAACATCCAATATAAATAGTCGAACTCGTGGCTCAGCTCGAGCAGGGCGCCGCCGCCGAGTGCCTGGCGAGCCGAGACTGTGTTCTGGTAACGGCTGGCGGGGCGCCAGGTCGGCAGATACTGACCGACTTCGGCGCGGACGGCCAGCACCTCGCCGATCGCGCCGGCATGGATCAGCCGACGGGCCTCGATCAGGGAAGGCAGGAAGCGCAGGTTGTAGGCTACCATCAGCGGAATTTCGGCAGCCGCGGCGAGCAGTTCGTCGAGGCCCGCGCAACTCGTGGCCAGCGGCTTCTCGATCAGCAAAGGGACACCCGCCCGCGCCAAAGGCATAGCCACAGCCAAATGCGTCGAGGCAGGGCTAGCAATGATGGCCGCAGAAGGAGCGAAGGCCAAAGCATCATTGACTGACGTGAACTGCAGATCGGCACACTCCGGCAATTCCTCATTGGCCCCGCTACTGGTCAGTCGCAGAACGCCGATAAGCGACTGTGGGCGGAGCGCGCGCAGGTTCCGCAGATGACGCCTTCCAATGCTACCCAAGCTGACCACCAAGAACCGCTGGTCGGTCTCAATACACATCGCAGGCCGTTCTAATGAGTCGCATCAGTCTGTTACCTATTGCTGGCTGTCGCACCGAGTTATCTAGATATCAAGGAAGTGACGGAGAACTTTCAACCCAATCTCGCCGCTGCGCTCGGGGTGGAACTGGGTCGCCATCAGATTGCCGCGCTGGATTGCGGCGCAGACACTGTGGCCGCCGTAGAGGCAGTCGGCGAGCCTATCGGCCGGATCTGTCGGCTGGGCGGCGAAGGAATGGACGAAATACACCGCCGGACGCTGGCCGCTGAAGGGCTCGAGCAAGGTGCCGGCCCAGCCGCGCCCAGTCTCGGGCTCGACCAGATGGTTCCAGCCGATGTGAGGCACCCGCTGCGGGGCGCCGTCGATGGTCTGCCGCGGCACGGCGCACACCCGGCCCGGCAGCAGGCCGAGGCCGGGATGTTCGCCGAATTCCTCGCTGACCTCGAACAGGGCCTGCATGCCGACGCAGATCCCGAGCATCGGCCGGTCGGTATCCACATAGCGGCGCAGGGCGTCGTCGAAGCCACGGCGGCGCAGCTCGTCTAGGCAATCGCGGAACGCACCGACGCCAGGCACCACTAAGCGCTCGGCGGCAAGGACGTCGTCCGGCGTCTCGACGACGCGCACCGCGGCACCGCAATGCTCGAACGCGCGGGCGACATTGAGCAGGTTGGCCATGCCGTAGTCAACCAGGGTAATGGGCTTCTGCGTCATATCAACCTAACCGCCAGCCCGGCCTGGCGGCCAGCATCGCGGATCGCCTCTAGTGGAATCCGGTTGTAATGAAGAACGTCGGCCATCGACACCGCATCCGCGCAACCGGCGGTCGCCGCCTCGATAAAATGCTCGATGCCTCCCATACCCCCGCTGGCGATCACCGGCACCGGCACAGCCGCGCTGACCTGGCGTACCAGATCGATGTCGAAACCCTTTCGGGTGCCCTCCCTGTCTACCGAGGTTAGGAGGATCTCACCGGCGCCGAGATCGACCCCGCGGCAGATCCACTCAAGGACATCAAGCCCAGTCCGTTCGCGGCCATTGTCGGTATAAGCCTCCCACTTGCCCGGGGCCACCTGCTTCGCCTCAATAGACAGCACCATCGCTTGGGAACCGAAACGCCGCGACACCTCGGTGATCAAATCGGGGCGGGCGACTGCCGCAGTATTGATTGCGACCTTGTCGGCGCCTGAGCGGAGAATATGACGGGCGTCGTCAACCGAACGGATTCCGCCTCCCACAGTGATCGGAATGAAGACCCGGTCGGCAGCACGGCGGATAATGTCACTGAGATTGTTACGTCCGTAAAGGCTAGCGACGATGTCCATGTACACCAACTCGTCAGCCCCCGCCTCGTAGTAGCGGATGGCGAATTCCTGGGGGTCGCCCATGACACGCAGGCCTTCCAGCTGAACCCCCTTGATCAGGTTCGGACCCTTGATGTCCAGGCGGGGAATGATGCGCAGATTGCTCATCGGGAGGCGCGCTCAGCGGACCTGGTGGTGATCGTGCCAGACCGCATGGCGGAGCTTCCACTGGCCATCCTCCCACTTCCACAGATGAGGACTGCGGAATGTGTCGGCGAGGGTCATGAAATACTCGCGCGTCATGGTTGGCTGCTCAAACATCCGGCTGGCCTCTGGGAATTCGTTGGCTGGGATGCTGAGGTAGCGGAAAATCTCGTCGGCGAAGCGCTCGGGGAATTCGTGATCGAAGCGCTTGACCAAGGCAACGCCCTCCTCTCGGGTAATATCGCCTGAGCGGATTTCCTGGGCCGCATCGTAGCTCGCCCGGCCGATGCC
>Ga0214921_10006531_pt1 | contig 15926 bp, 11 predicted proteins | sample LL1505_MetaG_FD_177992 | JGI IMG/M metagenome (GOLD analysis project Ga0214921, IMG submission 177992) | Freshwater microbial communities from Lake Lanier, Atlanta, Georgia, United States - LL-1505 | ecosystem: Environmental > Aquatic > Freshwater > Lake | place: USA: Georgia | collected...
CGTCTAGCTCTCCGTTCGGCTCTTTTTCTACATTGATAGTATCTTGAACAGATATGCTAGAAGTAATATTTTCTACTGTTTTAATATCTAGATGATTTACCAATCCCAAATCACTATTGTCAATCTTGCTTTCTAAATTATTATTTTCTAATACATTGGGCATAAGAGAAGTCTCTTGATAACCATCTAGATTAGATTTAACAATTATGTCCACTTCTCTAGAAGTAGTCATATTTATACCAGGCACATCTGGGGTTCCAGAATTAAATGATTTTTCATTATTGCCAGAAGTATTATTGCCAGAAGTATTATTTGAACTTTGAATAGTATTATCCGGTTTGTTTTTTGGCAGTAAAAATTTTCGTAAATTGGCTTCGCGTTGTTGATAAGCTGTCTTAATTCCAAGGCTGTGTTGCATAAATATATCATCATCTAATAGCGCGCCTTTTAATGTATTAGTTTTCACGATATCAAATAAAGATGGTTCCTTTTTTTCATCTTTTTTTACATTAGTTGCTGATACATTGGATATTATTGTACTTGGTATAGGTTCTTTTACCTTTAAAATCTGTTCTATATTTTCATTCAGGGTGGTATTGGTTTTTGTTGATAAGCTAGTATTTGTAGATATAGATTCAATGGGAGGTGCTAAGGTATCAAGAATTGCTAGTGAGGGAGTAATACTAGCAGCAACTGTTACTGGTTTCGCTTCTAGCTTGGGTTTTTCTTTTAAAATACGTTCTTCTTCTACTGATGTAGTTATCTTATCTAAATCAACCTTTTCATTAAAATCACTGAAAATATATCCGGTGGGTAGTACCCGATGTTCATTTTCTTTGAATATTTTTATCTTCTGTAATTCATACACTGGATAGAAACTTTGACTCATAAATGCTAGACCTGTTAATTCCATTATACCTATAATATAATCATCCTCTGCAATACATAAAACATCATTTACCTTTTCCTTCTTTATATTATAAATCTCGGTGAGGATATTCCCTTTATAGCTAGGTAGCCGGACACGCATTACTGGTAATTGCCCTCCTGGTCTCAATATAACAGGAGATTTATAAAAAGACTCAACCACATCAAGTGGCATATATTGATTGAACCAATCTTTACTATTCTGATGGCAAACAGTAATATTGTGTTCATCAGTTTTAAGAAGATAATTATAAAAGCTGCTAGCATCTCCCGTTTGTGGTAGTTCTAGATCCATATAATACTTTGAATCCAATTTTACTATTCCACTTACCGTTTTCAACTTAGGTGTTTCTAAATAAAATGGCAATGTTTCATTCTTACTAAGTCTATAACTACACATTGCCTGATAGATACCATTAGGTTGCTTAAAAGGTTGTCCAAATTCATATTTTTCGTATGATAAATTCTTATAGTTAAGGATTTTTGGTGCTTTGGCCATCTTAGTATTGGCGATTCGTTATTCTGATGTCTAATGATATATTCTAGGTATCAAATGATACGCAATTATTGAAATAGTCTTCAAAATATTTTCTTGTTTTCTTGTTTTCTTGTATCATAAAGTATAAAGTATATTATTCGTTAAAAGATTCTAGAAGTATATTAAGAATTAGCATAGTCATTAGTATTAGTATTAGCATTATTATTAACTAATGGATTTGCGTGGTGTGCTTTGTGATCTAGTTAATCGATGTGTTGTAGAAATTAATGATGGTGATGATATAAAAGGTCCTATTAAAGAAAAAATATTAAAACCCATTATTAATTATATTCTAGAACAGATTTATCCATACCTTATCATATCGGTGTGTATCTTTGTTCTAACATTGCTAGTTGCCATTATAATTCTGGTTCTGATTATTAAATCAAGTTATTCTAGCTGTATTACAAAATAAATATGCAAAAAATAAATATATGCAAAAAAATAAATATATGCAAAAAAATAAATATAAGCAAAAAATAAATACAAAGAATAAATTATAAATAGATTCTAGACACTTCTAGAAACATATTAGTTTAAGTATATAAGAAATATATAGAGCATATTTGAATGTCTTCTACATTTCTAATCCTACCTATCCACTTATTCCATCATGATATCCTGCTAGATAGTATAAAAGCTATAGAACCCAGAGTCACACGGATAATTATTCTAGAAGAACCTGCTTATTTTGGTCATCATTACATGGCTATGAATTATAATAAACTAAAACTCATATATAACCGCGCGACAATGCAATATTACAAGGATTACATTTCTAAACATATTCCACCTGGAGTGGCGCTAGAATATGTAGAGTACAAAAACCTAATGAATACTAATACGCGAACTGGTGGATATGCTAAAATTAAAAAAGGTCTTGGTCTTGGTAATATATTATTTTTTAATCCAATAGATACTTTTCTAGAGGCTAAGTATAAAAAATTATTTGGTGCGAAGCTAGAAATGCTAGAAACTCCCGGGTTCCTATGTACATCTAAAGACCTAGCAACCTATAACACTAGCAAGACTTCTAAGAATTCTTACTATCATGCTAGTTTCTATACTTGGCAACGTGAAAGGATGGGTATTCTAGCTGGTAGTAAAACATATGATACTGAAAATCGTAATATGATGCCACTATCTACCAAAGTTCCACCACTTCCTGCAAATGATTCAACTTCTTCTGAAACTCGACGATATCTAGAAGAAGCTATATCCTATGTCCAGAAGACATGGCCTCGAAACCTAGAACCAGTCTACACCCAGAAAGGAGAACGCGCGATAACCCCAGAATCAATCCATTTCCCGATCTCACACGATTCTGCCGAGAAATGGGTTCATAACTTCTGTAAAACACGGTTCGCTCTATTCGGAAAATATGAAGATAGTATTGATTCAGTACCGCGTAATTTTCTATTTCATTCGTGTATAACACCTATGTTGAACATAGGGTTGATAACTCCGCAACAAGTGGTGGATATCATCACAGGATATTATAAGGCTCATACTAAGGAAATAGGTATTGCTAATTATGAAGGGTTTATTAGGCAAATAATAGGATGGCGGGAATATCAACGATATATATATCAATATGCTGGAGAAAAAATGCGGGCGGGGAATCATTTCAATAATTCGCGGCGGTTGAATGACACGTGGTATTCGGCGACTACTGGATTGAAACCGGTTGATGATGCGGTTAGGATGGCGCTAGATGATGGTTATATCCATCATATCTTGCGGTTAATGGTGGTTGGTAATTTTATGAACTTAGTGGGAATACATCCGGATGATGTATATAAATGGTTTATGGAGTTCTCATTAGATTCATATGATTGGGTAATGGTTGGAAATGTTTATAGTATGGCACTCTGGGCGGATGGTGGTATGACAATGAGAAAGCCTTATATATCTGGGGATGGATATATTATGAAAATGGGTAATTATTCTAAGTCCACTGGTGCTAGGTCTGGTAGTAAGAGAACAAAAAAACAAATTGATACACCAGAAACTGCTACACCAGAAACTGCTACACCAGAAACTGCTACACTAGAACTAGCAGAACAAGAAACAAAAGGCGATACTTCTAAAAGATGGAATGAAGAATGGAATGCCGTTTTCCATCATTTTATTGACCGTAATGCAACTAAGCTATTGCGGACATACTATGCTGGTCTAGTTAGAGCTTGGCAGAAGAAACCGGAAGGTGAACGTGAAGCAGAACTAGCGATTGCCAATAAAGTAATCTCTAGAATCAGTTAAAAGCAAAAAACAAATAGTAAAAACAAATCATACAACAAATCTAAAATATGCAAGTGAATATCTACCTTGATTTAATGATAATCAAGATTATAATTAGTAGAATTAACATAAAATATATATTTTATACATTTGTTTCATTTTCTAAACTTTGTAAATTGAGTTGAGAAATAACTTTAATACTTTCATTTTCAATTAATCTTTGAATTGCAGGTGAAAGTTTAGTATTTTTATTTGTTTTCTTAAAATATGTTTTCATAAGAGTATTACGACCATTATTACCAAGTTTTGAATTACCACGTTTTTTGATATTTGCTAATTTATCGGAAAGTATATTTTTTGGGTCTTTAAGAAAAGTGTCTACTAAAGTTTTTAATTCTGATAACATCTCATCATATTTTTCTTTCATACCTGGGAATAAAATATCACATTTATTTTTTAATTCATATTCATAAGTAAACTTGTAAAAATTGTAATTTATCATTAATTTATATAATTCATTACAATTAGTTTTTAAATTTATGTCTGTTTCTTTATTTGTATCTAAACATTTATTTATTGCATCTATATAAGGTGTGAATGTTTCTCTAATAAATTTAATCTTATCAGGATTATCCACAATTGTCGCTAAATCATTAAGCATTTTGTTAATCATATCCTTGAAAGCTTCAAGTTGATCTCTATTAATTAGTTCATGTCTACCTGCTTTCGATAACATATCGCTCAAGGCATTTTCAATATGTTTTAATTGTTTAGAATTAATATCAATACAATTAACATATTTAAGAAAATGAGGCTTTTCTGTTTTATTTTTATTATAACAGATATTTAAATGGCGAAACATATAATTCGTACTAATTTCTATATTACCATCATTATATTCCAATATTTCCAATAGATCATAAATTTTCAATCTATTTAAAACTATATCTATATCCGGTAATAAAGCTGATAATAGTTTTGTTATATTTTCAATTTTTGCAGGTTTGGATATATACTTATAAAAATTAACCATCAATGTTGATTTATATGTATCCCACTGTTGTTTACTTATATACCTAACAAAACCAAAAAAACTAGCAAATCGCGTATCTGGAAGCAATGTGCTAGTTGTAATATAAATACAATTTTCCATAATTAAATTGTAATAAAACATAAAATTTTCATATATGTAAATATTCTTACCAAACGCTTCACTAAGTCTGGTATCATAATCTATATTTCTACAACAATCTACAATTATATATCTTATATCATTATTAGAGTTATGTAATGAATGATTATTATACTTATACTCATTAAAATTTCTATCAACTATATTACTTAATATATCATTATAATTTGTATCTTTTTCGATTTTAATTAAATCTTGTGAAGCACTATCACCTGTAAAATAATTAATATTCAAATCTTTTCCATTATCTTCTTTTGTAAAACCCAATTCTAAATCATAATAATATTGTCCTGAATATAATATTGTAGCATTTTTAAACATTTTATAATAATTATCTACATATCTAGTATTTACTTTATTATTTGTATTATTATTATTAAATTTATCTAAACACGGTAAATTTTTTTGAATTAATAATCTATTATCCTTTTTTTTAAAATTATCTTTTATCGAAGATAATTCACTTAAATTGCAAGTTATACCATATCTATTTACAGGTGTCAAAAATATTAATACTGTTTTTTCTGGTATTAATTTTGGTTTCATATCCCCTGTAAAATCCCCGTGAGTATTAACATAATAAAAATCTTTTGCAGTATCATGTATTTCATCAACTAAACTTCTATACGTAATAGTTGTGTCATATAATTTTCTAAATAAACTATCCTTTGTAGTTTCATAAATTTCACTAATTAGTTGAATATAATTATTATACTTTGAAATTAATGTACTATTATTTTGTTTGCTTTTATTTGCATTAGCACTTTTGTTATTATTTTTTTGTGTTCTATTAGTATTATTATTTGATTCTTCTTCTGTTTGATATAAATTGCCTATATACAAAAGAAAAAATTTTTTAATTAATTCTTTATCAGAAATTAACAATGGTCTTCGATTACTTTTCTGCATAATAATAAAAAACTAATTATTATAATATATTAAAATATTAAAATATTAAAATGGCATCTCTAGACACTGCTTTTAATGATTTAAATCTAGCACAATCCCAACCACCTGCGGTTTTCTCACAAGCCATACCACAATTCAGCATTCAATATCCATTTTGGAATCAAAATATGCAGCAACAATTAATGATTCGACAACAGGAGCCATCGCCAGTAGGTGATAAATACACTAAATATTCAGTGGATACCTGGGGATTGCGAAACGCGACAACTGGTGAACATGAACCATTTTATCTGCTATGCGATCATTCCCAACAGCAGGCGACCCTTTTCGGCGGCCAAATATGTACGAAATGTGGGTGGTTTTGTCAGAAGACACAAGCAGACCAAGACCGGCTAGAACGAGAGTGTAGGCATCCAAGAGAATATAGTATGTTTCACACTCGACGAAAGTTACAGCGATGCGGCCAATGTGGAAAGATGATACAATTTGGGTGCAATGTAAATAATTTAGGGAATCTAGCAAAGTAACATTAGGTTCCTTAATAGGATAGGTATTGGAAAAAAGTATAACATAATTCTAGAATACATAGCATAAGTGCTAGAATGAATAAAATAATTACTTCACTAATCGTATTATCAGTTATAATATTAATTAGTTGTTTGTTTGCTAAAACAAGACCTAGCCATGGCATATTTAGGGAAGGATTTGCTACTGATGATATATGTACAGTATCCCTAACAAATATAAATCCTATGTTTATTAAGAATTATATGCAATATGACGGGCAGCCAATAAAATGTTTCAATAAATTATCTTCTAAGGCATATTGTGTCGGTGGAACTTTGAAAATGGACGTTAAGTCAGTAGGAACTGATGCCAATGGCGTACCACTCGCCGGAACACAAAATGCTGTAATATCTAATTCCCCTAGCGGTAGCGTACCACCAGATAATGCAATTATACCTATTGATCCGTGGGGATTTCCTAATTTTTTCTGCTTGTCTTAATTTCTTCGTTATGTTTTTTGTTATTTTTTGATATTTTTTGTTCTTTGTTTTGGCCTTTTTTAGTCTGGCCTTTTTTCCCTATTTTTTCCTATGATTATATTAGAGAAATCTATACAATAGAAAATGCCGTTACCATTAGGAAAGAAACCTTACAAAATAACTAAGAAAAAAACTACTAAACAAATTACTAAATCATCATTAAAAGCTATTGTAAATCCACATGGAAGGCATAAATATACTAAATATTATCCTAGCATATTGGATCCGGCATTTTCAAATAAGATTGCGACACACGATTTATTCAAAAAATATAAGTCTACAATGAATAAATCTCGGCTAGAAGATTTATATACATCTTTTGAAACTAATAAACCTAGCATTGAAGATTCAAAGAAAAAAGATTCCAGTATATTCATATCAAAAACTATTACCAAGATGTTGCGTAATTTTATGTCTCCATATTCCCCGTATCGTGGTCTATTAATATATCATGAAATGGGTGTAGGTAAAACATGTACTGGTATAACCATAGCAGAATCATTAAAGCATCTAACACGTAATTCCAATACCAAGATATATGTTATTCGTCCTATGGAATTTGAACGCCAATTATTTAATCCTAATGCGGTTATGGATGGAGAACCTTTAAAACAATGCACAGGTGATGCGTATATACAAGATCCAAAATTAAAGCCATTAGTTAAAGGATGTATGGATAAGAATGAGGAAGTATGCGAACAATTAAAATTCAAGGTGGATAAAGCAATACGTGGATATTATAAATTTGCAGGTTTTAAGATGTGGGCACGTGATGTTGATAAAGAAATTGAAGCACGAACTAAGAATATAGAAAATAAAGAAGAGAAACAGAAAAAGATCGTGGAAATAATACAAAAATTATTTAATAATGCAGTAATCATAGTAGATGAAGCACACGAATTGCGTGATAGTAATGATAATGATGTAAAGATAATAACACCGGTTCTCTTTCGTGTTCTTAAATATGCTACTAATGTACGGCTTATATTTATGACTGCAACCCCAATTTATGATAAACCGCAAAATATAATATCATTAATAAATTATTTTCTAGTAAATGATAATCGACCAATTCTAAAAGAAGCGGACATATTTGATAAAGATGGGCATTTAAAACCTACTGGTCAGAAATTACTTATCAACAATACACGTGGTTATGTTTCATTCTTACGTGGTAGTAATCCTTATGAATTTCCAATCCGTTTATCTGCAAAGTATAATATACCGAATGACATTTTAAATTTAAAACGTTATCCAAATAAAAATTATCTAGGAAATCGTCTAGACAAGGATGATAGAATAAAATATTTGGAATTAGTAAATTGTCCCCTAGGTGGAGAACAATTGAAAATATTTAAATATCATATTAAGCATGATAAATTAATAGATTTTAATGAAGATACAATTAGTGATTTATCGTATTCAGATATTACAGGCGAATCCAGTAAATCTGGTGATGTAGATTCTAAGCATAGCAGAAGTTCTGATAAGTATGATCTAATTTTAACTGACATTGAGGTAAAAGCAAATGAAAATGATGAAGCACAAGATGATGAAAATTCTATTTCTGTGGATGAGATTATTTCTCTAGAGGAATCCATTTTTGGCGATGGTACCAAATCCAAACATTCTATAAAATCAGCCCGCAAATCAGACCGTAAATCAGACCGTAAAATACGAACAAGTGAGCCATTAAAAATTAGCACAGTAGGCTATCAATTTGAAAGTCAAATGAGTAATATTATCTATCAATCACTAGAAGAATGTAATAATAATCTTAAATTGGCTGTAGGAGAGCAAGGTTTAGAACAAATCTTAACTAAGCAACAAGGTAAATGGACATATGAATTTAATGATGACAAATATGCCAGGCGATTTAAATTACCTGAATTGTACAATTGGGGTGCAAAGATTGCTAAAATTATAGATATTGCAATGAAAAGTTCTGGACCCGTATTCATATATACGAATTTTGTAAATGCTGGTGCCAAACCTATTGCCATTGCCCTGGAAATGAATGGCTTCCGACGGTATAAGCAGCATGATGCCCCGCTAGTTGAAAGTAGTGTAAAGGATAAAATATATCGTGGGGATTATATTCTTTATACTGGTGACCCTACTTTATCCGCGTATGCAATGGAATATATAAATAAAGGTGCAGGTATGGTTCGGGAGAAAAATGTAAAAGTCTTAATTGGGACAAGTGTGGCATCCGAGGGATTGAATCTTTTTGGATATCGGGAAGTACATATTCTAGACCCATGGCATAATATTAATCTTACCGAACAAAGTATTGGTCGTGTAATAAGAACAGGCAGCCATCTCCACCTACCACCACAAGAACGCAATGTATCTGTATATCAATACGCCGCCACTCTAGATGACAGGGAATCATTCGATTTGAAGATATATAAAATTGGTGAAAAAAAATCCATAAAGGCAGGTGTAGTAGAAAAATTATTAAAGGAAAATGCAATTGATTGTGAGCTTAATAAAGATGTTAATGTATTTGATGAAGAACATTATAATCGGAAAATACCACAAATAACATCACACGGTCTTAATATTCAAGTAAGTCTAGCGGATAGTCCATATACCCGTAGTTGTTTTTATATGAAAGAGTGTGGTTATGAGTGTGCATCAAAAGCTATTTCAAAATCTGAAAATCAAAAACAAGAGATAATGCCATTTCAAATAATGCGATTCAATTATGATAAGGAATTAGAAGAGTATCGAAATTTAATTATACAATTAGTTTGCACTTCTTTCAATGTTAATATAAATCATTTACGAGCTTATTTAAAAAAAATAGGTAATAAACAAGAACAAACACTAGCACAATCACTATCATCAGGAAAACCTACTAAGGATAAAATTAGTAAAAAATATAGTATCAGGAAAAAAGGTCAGCAAACTAAAACTAGCACCCTAGCAGAAGGTGAGGATAATATCCCTTGGGATGATGAGGATGCATTTTTAGGTGCCATACAAGATATTATAAATACTGATAATGTGATTAGAGATAAGTATGGTCGGGAGGGTAGTATAGTTTTAAGTGGTGATACATTACGATTCGTACCAAGTGGACAACCTTCCCCAAATATTTCTATCATCAATCAATATTTACCAATACAGACTAATCCACCAATTAAATCACAAGTAGATTTGAAAGGATTTATTTCAAAATTAAGTGATGAACAAAAACGTCTAGCTGAAGAACAAGAATTAAATTATGAAGATATATTACATAAATTAATCGAAAAAGCTGAACAAATATATTATGGTGTTTATCAGAAAGAATATAAATATAATATTAAAATTAAATTGGAAGAAATAATGGATTTATTATTTAATAAATTAAATTACACATTCAAAGTGCTAATACTTAAGAATATATTAGAAAAAATTGTACAGAATGTAAAATTAACTGGTGATGAAAATAAAATTAAATCATCTATTAAAACAAATATAGTTTATATGAACGAAATATTTCATGATATTAGGAATCAAAAAGATAAAGATGATGATAAAGATGATGATAAAGATGATGATAAAGATATAAATAATATATATGGTTTTATTATTCAAAATGATAATAAATTAGAATTATTCATATTAACTGATGATAAAATATTTGAAAAAAATCAAGGTAATATAAGGAAAATTATTGAATTTAGGAAAAAAGAACTTAAATCAACACTACCTAATAACCTGCATGGATATCTTAAATATGAAAAAGGTATTGACACTCCTGCATTTAAAATAGTAGATTTAATAACAAAAGGTGATAAAAAATCGGCTAGCGGAATTAGATGTATTACCAAAAGCACAACTGATATCAAGAAGAATTTAAATAAATTAGATGATAAAATTCTAAGGAGCAAAAATGTGAATTATAACAAGAATGCATTATGTAATGATATAGAATTACTTCTAAAACGTAATGATGCAGTTAAATTAAATAATAAAAAATGGTTTTATACACCAGAGGAATATTTCATATTCTTTGAAGCTTAATGGCTTAATGGCTTAATGGCTTACATCCGTTGTGCTAGTTTATTTGGTTATTTATAAAAATTGATTTTTTCTTTATTATTTCTTGGTTTAAAATATACGCATTTCTGTTAATAATAAATTATCTAGGAAGTATATAGTAAGGTCTGCTAGAAAATATGGCATCGAAAACACAATCTAGAGCGAAAGAAATCATCACTAAGAAAGACCATAAGAAAGATATAGAAGAAGATATACAAGAAGATACACAAGAAAAAGCGTCGGACTTGATTGACAAAGAACAATTACAGCATAAAATTCAACAAGAGTTATATAGAAATGTGCTTCTAGAGGAATATATTTATCTAAAACCGGCAGATTTAAATAATAAGATTGATGATATTATAATGCAGAAACTAAAGCGTAAAGTGGAGGGTAAATGCATAAAAGTCGGTTATGTAGTTCCAGACAGTATAAAGATACTAACTCGCTCATTAGGAATTATTAATAATACTAACTTTGATGGTATAACTATGTATAAAGTAAAATACAGTGTGGATGTATGCAATCCTGCTGTCGGTCAAATAATACATTGTACAGTATTCAATATAGATAAATCACAAGTGATTTCTTATGTGAATAACCCAGAAACCTCACCATTAGAAGTATTCTTATTCAAACATCATCATGCAGGTAATACAGAATTTGCTGGGCTAAAGATTGGAGATATGATTAGTGTTCGTGTTGGTGGTAGCAAATGGGAATATCGTGATAAGCAAATTATAACCATTGCACAATTTGTTGGCAAATTATGAATACGCTAACAAAAGGTATTATTTCTTTTTTTCATACATTTTGCTGTGTTTTTATATTATCTATTTGCTTAGTAGGATTTGCTAGATATAAAATAATCTTTTATAGTAGAAATTATAACATAGAATATTATAAATAAAAATAATATTGCAATGGATAAATGTAAGGCTTATAAAAACAAAACAACTAAAATACAGTGTTCTGCCAAAATTAAATCTGGGTTCTTTTGTGGCAAACATCAAACTACCGACACCCCTATATACAATGATAATGGCGGTCTTATTAAAACATCTAGCAATGTATCATTAGTTTCTCCAGTTTCTCCAGTTTCTCCTTTACTTACTAGCAATGGTAGCAATGGTAGCAATGGTAGCAATGGTAGCAATGGTAAAACAAATGGATATGACAGATTGAATACTTATAAAAAAATAGCAGGAAGTGATATTTATAATCAATATCTTGATTCTAGAAAGCTCTATATGAAAGATACAATTTCTAATACTAATAAACCCATTGAATTAATTGAGTATCTAGAGAATAGTAAAATAAATTTTTATCCTTATTCTCGCATTCTAGCATCATTAGAATATTATAAGTTATTAAACGGCACTGAAATTGGTAAATCCAATACAAAATTTTTATTGGTAAGTGATAATATTACAAAATTAGAATCTCTTTTTGCAATCTTGATAAAAGCGAATACACATTTGGATAAGCTAGTTAAATTACAGAGGTGGGTTAGAAATAGTCTGTTTGCATTTAGTAAGCGATTGCACGGGGTACATCGCGCGCGTGTGGTTAATGATAGCGATTTTGTTAGTCTAGATGATATAAAAGATATTCCAGATAAAGATTTCATTGCTCTAGAGGATGCGCACGGTTTTGTGTATGGTTTTAATTTAGATAGTATAGTAGATTTAATACTTAAATCAGATGAAAATTTCCTAGAATCATTTAAAAAGCAAAGTGTTGGTTTTTGTTATCGGCAATATGTTCGTACCCTGTATAATCACTATAATAAAATAAAAATAAACAATCCATATACGCGAGATTTATTACCTTGTGACTTTAAGTTACGAGTATTTCAATTACACGCTAGAAACATTTTTAAGGCTATGAAAAACAATCTGTCTATACAATTAAATGCATCAGGTTTAGGAACAGGTACAGGAGCTAGTGATTTACGTCAACAAGTTCGTAATAAATGTTTTGCAATATTTCAAAAAATAGATATGTTTGGCTATATGACAGATATTGCTTGGTTGATGGACGAAAATGTAAAAAATTTGAAATTATTTTATAAGAGGTTAGCATTCCAATGGAATCTGGAATTCGGACTTAATAATACAGCACGATATAGAATTTCTAGAACTCACAATCTATTTTCACATTTGCAAGATATTATGCTTTCACGAGCAGATAAATATGTTCTCCTAGATAAGATTCTAGATACGCTGACCGTGTTAGTATCAAATGGTGAAACGGAAGGAGACCGAAATACCGGTTGTATCCTGATATTATATGCCCTAGCAGCAATAAATCCAAGGTGTATAGAAGCAAACCCATGGTTAGGCTAAACTAGGCTAGACTAGGCTAGGTTATGCCAATTATTATTAGAAAATAGAATAAAAATAAATAAAACAAATAAAAAATTGAATTATGAAATTATGAATTGCTAGAAATACAACCAAAGCACATACATATACTCATACACATATTCATACCAAACACAAAGATAAAATGGCTTCCAAGATACTAGTTAGATTTGCAACAGGTATGCCTTATCAAGGCCGTGTATATTATCAGCCGTTATTTTATCTAGCCGAGAATGCTCGGCAAATGTCTAAAAAAACCAGCGGACGAGAAATTGATATTAAAAAGCTGGATACTGACTTGGTAATTCTAGGACAACCTAAATTGGAACTTGGAAAATTTAATAATAATCGTGAAAAAGATATATGCATATCGTTTTATCTTAATCAAGCACATAACATATTTGAATTTACTTATAAAGGTGTTGAATTTGGTTTCCGTGTTCTAGAATGTAAGCATTTTGGAGACCGGATGATTCCAGAAAAACGGGATGATATTCAAATGTATTCGGAATATGAGATTAGTTTTGCATCTAGCAATCAAGAAGAATTTGAAACCTTTATTAAAACTTGTATTACCTATTATAATACTAATAGACATGGAGATAATGAAGATAAGGAAAAGATAAGCATTTATCTTACTAGTACCGAAGGTGGTTATTTACAATACCTAGGAAAACGTCAAAAGCGTGATATGGATTCCCTTTACTTACCTAAGAAACAGAAAGCTGATATCATTGCGGATATGGAAAAATTCCTTGCACCTGCAACCCGTGCGCGCTATATGAAACTCGGTATTAACCACAAGCGTGTATATCTTCTAGAGGGCATCCCTGGTTCCGGTAAAACTAGTCTTATCACAGCTCTTGCATCCAAATTTAATTTCAGCATTGCAATTGTTTCATTTGTACCTAAAATGACTGATGTGGATTTACTTCGTATTATGCGGAGTTTAAATGATACATACGAAGAGAATTCTTCATCAACCGACAGTGATGAATCACAAAAGAAGCAAACAATTATGATTTTTGAAGATATTGATTGTATTTTCAAGGAACGTAAATCTCACGATGAAAACAAGAATAGTATTACATTTTCCGGGCTTCTAAATGCGCTAGACGGTATTACATCCAATGAAAACCTCATTTGCTTTATTACCACTAATTACAAGAATCATCTAGACAGTGCACTCTTGCGTCCGGGTCGTATTGATTACATTATGCGATTTGATTATTCAACTAAGGAACAAATTCAAGATATGTTTCGGGATTTTACCAGTTGTGAAGATGCTGGAAAAATTCAGGAATTTTACAAGGCCTGTGCTGATTTGCAAATTAAAATTTGTACCGCACTTTTGCAACAATACTTAATGCAATATATGGACCAGCCCGACGAAGCAATTAGTAATGTAGAAAAAATGAAAAAAATGTATGAAAATGCAAAAGTAGATAAGGAAGCAGATGAAACCAATTTATATGGCTAAGCTAGGCTAGGCTGGGCTATGGTATTCATTTATTTCTGTTATATTTTTTAATACGGATAGTGCCCGAAATATTCGATTACAGGCGGTATTCCATCCAAAACCGATTCCTGTTAAAACAGCAATAAACCAGTTAATAGATTGAATTTCAATCTGCATTAGTTATATCCTTTAACCGGTTTTATGTGTAAAGACAAAAACCCAGTTAAAGGATACTTGCATCACGTTTTTATAATTTTATTTTTTTATTGGAACATTACAACTATAACTGCTAGAATGTTTTATTATTTATTATACAATAGTTCTTTTTCTTTTATAGTTGATAATCGTTTATTTTCAACTATACTATATGGCTCAATCCTATATATACTTACGCATGCAATATTAAATTACTGTAAAGTTGAAATATTAGAGATCATAAATAATTATTTTTGGTTCATCTTCATTCTAGATATTATTTCTTTAGCATATGGTATTTATCAAAATCTTTCAATACCGATATCTAATTCCGGAGTATCATCTAACTTGGATGTATCATTTAATCTTCTGAAAAATCAAATTAATACAATTAGTAGCTACTTCAATAAGAAAAATGATATATCTATCGCAGATAACATGCCGGTACCAACACCACGACAACCTTTAAGAATTCCTACGTCCTCACCACCGGTTAAGCAGGCCAATCCGGCTAATCCTACTACTTCATATGGGACAAATCTATCCGCACAAAGACACCAACAACAAACTAGCCATTCATCTGGGTTTTCCACACCTATAACTGCATTGCGTGATTTAGAACCGCCGCCACCAAGTAGAAACACGCAGGTATCTCATATTCCAGAACCAATTATTACATCAAGAGAAGAAAACCCATTTGATACCAACGAATATTATGATGGACCTGCTGAAAGTATAGCTGGTAGTGATGTAGGTAGTATTATGGATTTAGACGATTTTGAAAAAAGCTTATAAAAACAAACTTTTTAACATCCCCTAAACTGCTAGAATGTTGTCTAGCGGTTTTCGAAAAAAGCTTATTGCCTTTATTTTCTTAGGCATTCTATGTATTAGTACTGGTGGTATATAACCTCGGCAATTCATAATATATAATTTCATCTGTGTCGATAGCTTTTTCCCACTCATTTCTAGAATACCAGCTAGCATATCACATTTCCATTCCACTTCGGCGTTAGCC
>Ga0214921_10006532_pt1 | contig 15921 bp, 11 predicted proteins | sample LL1505_MetaG_FD_177992 | JGI IMG/M metagenome (GOLD analysis project Ga0214921, IMG submission 177992) | Freshwater microbial communities from Lake Lanier, Atlanta, Georgia, United States - LL-1505 | ecosystem: Environmental > Aquatic > Freshwater > Lake | place: USA: Georgia | collected...
TTGAAACTCCAGTTGAAACTCCAGTTGAAGTTCAAGTTGAAACTCCAGTTGAAATTTCAGTTGAAACTCCAGTTGAAACTCCAGTTGAAACTCCAGTTGAAACTCCAGTTGAAACTCCAGTTGAAACTCCAGTTGAAACTCCAGTTGAAGTTCAAGTTGAAACTCCAGTTGAAATTTCAGTTGAAACTCCAGTTGAAACTCCAGTTGAAACTCCAGTTGAAACTCCAGTTGAAACTCCAGTTGAAATTTCAGTTGAAACTCCAGTTGAAACTCCAGTTGAAACTCCAGTTGAAACTCCAGTTGAAACTCCAGTTGAAACTCCAGTTGAAACTCCAGTTGAAGTTCAAGTTGAAACTCCAGTTGAAACTCCAGTTGAAGTTCAAGTTGAAACTCCAGTTGAAGTTCAAGTTGAAACTCTAGTTGAAACTCTAGTTGAAACTCCAGTTGAAACTCCAGTTGAAACTCCAGTTGATGCTTCAGTTGAAACTCCAGTTGAAACTCCAGTTGAAATTTCAGTTGAAACTCCAGTTGAAATTTCAGTTGAAACTCCAGTTGAAACTCCAGTTGAAACTCCAGTTGAAGTTCAAGTTGAAACTCTAGTTGAAACTCCAGTTGAAACTCTAGTTGAAACTCCAGTTGAAGTTCAAGTTGAAACTCCAGTTGAAACTCCAGTTGAAATTTCAGTTGAAACTCCAGTTGAAATTTCAGTTGAAACTCCAGTTGAAATTTCAGTTGAAACTCCAGTTGAAACTCCAGTTGAAGTTCAAGTTGAAACTCCAGTTGAAACTCCAGTTGAAACTCCAGTTGAAATTTCAGTTGAAACTCCAGTTGAAACTCCAGTTGAAGTTCAAGTTGAAACTCCAGTTGAAACTCCAGTTGAAGTTCAAGTTGAAACTCCAGTTGAAGTTCAAGTTGAAACTCTAGTTGAAACTCCAGTTGAAACTCCAGTTGAAACTCCAGTTGAAGTTCAAGTTGAAACTCCAGTTGAAGTTCAAGTTGAAACTCCAGTTGAAACTCCAGTTGAAACTCCAGTTGATGTTCATATTGATGCTTCTGTTGATGTTCAAGTTGATGTACAAGTTGATGATTCAGTTAAAACTCATGTAGATGATTCAGTTGAAACTCATGTTGATTCGTCAGTTGATGTTCAAGTTGATGATTTAGTTGAAACTCATGTTGATGTTCAAGTTGATGTTCAAGTTGATGTTCAAGAAGTAACTCAAGTTGAAGTTCCTGTAGAATCATTTGTTGAAAAATTAAATAATAGATTAAAATTACAACAATTTAATGATGATAGTATAAATCATCATTTAAATAAAATTGAATCAGATAAAAAAAGTAAATTATTTGCAAATATTTTAGAAAAAATGACAACAAAGAAAAGTATTGTTAAGGAATTTGTGAATAAAATAGAATCTAAAAATAATAACGATGTGTCGGATAAAGTAAAAGAAAAAATTCAATCAAGAGTTGATAATATAATGTCTTCTAAATTATTATCAGCTGAAGAAATAAATAATAAATATATAAATGATTTAAAACAATTAGAAAATGAAAATAACTTACAATTAGAAAGTAATCTATTAAAAGAAGAAATTATAAAACACCAAAATGAAGATGCGCAAAAAGAAGAAGAACAAAAACGTAAATTAAATATTATTAATAATAGATTAAATTTAGAAATGGCAATATTAGAAACTCAAAATAAATTATTACAAGAACAAAAAGATAATGAAACTAAATTAAAATTATTACAAGAAGAAGAAATTAAACAAAAAAAAGAATCAGATAAAATTAGGGTAATATATCAATTAGAAAAACGTAAACAATTAAAACATGTAGTATTATTTAATAAACCAATTGTTAATAATTCTAATACTGTTAATAGTATTAAGACTATTCCTAAAGTACTTGTTGAACAACCCAAAGTTGAACAATCAGTATTGAGAAAACAAGTTTTATTTCAAAGAAAATAAATTAAATATTTATTTTTTAACACAATTTTTTTATATATAAATATTTATAAGAGGTTATCTTTTATACCTCTATTTTTTTTTTTATATTTTCATCATTTTCTAAAATATTACCAATATATAGTTTAGATAAATATATTATATATTATAATATCAAGTTTATGTAATAAAAAAATCATATATTTATTATATATGATTTTTTTTAAAGATTTATATATAATACTAAGTAATAATTTAGTATATAAAATGTATAAGATATGTATATTATATATATATGTTAAATATTGTTTAGAAAAAAAATTGATATAAATAATATTTAAAAAAAGAATATATATATATAAGTAATGTCTAATACACAAGTAGAGATTAATAAATTGATTGAATTATATTTTAATCAACCAAATATATTATATGAACATTTGTTTGCTTCATATCATCAATTTGTTTCTGAGATAATTCCTTATTCATTAATACAGGAAGCAAATTATTTTTATGAAAATGTAGATAAGGAATTTATATATTTACATGGTTTTAAATGTTCAAATATCAGAATTAAACCATCTACATTTGAGAATGATAATGAAATTAAATTTCCATCAGATGCTAGGAAAAATCATTTAAATTATTTTGCTACTGTAGTTGCTGATATTCAACAATTTGTGGAGAAAATTAATTCATTAACAAATGATAAAACTATTAAAATGATTGGAGATATTGATAAAGAAACACCAATAGCAAATATTCCAATTATGATTAAATCTAAATATTGTTCAACTGTTATCAAACAAGATTTAAAAAAGGAATGTAAGTATGATCCAGGAGGATATTTTATTGTTAATGGAGGTGAAAAAATAATAATGTCAATGGAAAAAATGATAGATAATAAAATATTAGTCTTTGCAAAAAAAGATAGTTCTTATGAAAATGGTTTTATATATACTGCACAAATAAATTCTAAAAAAAATGAATGGTCTGATAATTTACAAATTTTAACAATTAAAAATAGAAAAGATGGAGTTTTAACAGTTAGCACTTCTTCGCAATTAGTTGAAATACCATTAATAATTCTGTTAAGAGCATTAGGTATTGAATCAGATTTTCAACTTATAACTTATATAACTTACAATACAGAAGATACAAAAATATTAAATATGATTAGAACTTCTATTATGAATTGTGTAGATGATAATAATAATCCTATTAAAACAAAAGAAGAAGCAATAAATTATTTAATAACTAGATTAAAAAGGAATAAAAGAATAACAAGTTATGATGAAAATATAGCATTGGTTCAAAAGAAAATGTATTTAGACAAGATATTTAGACAAGATTTATTACCTCATTTAGGAGAAGATATTCCAAAAAAGATAGTATTTTTAGGATTTATGGCTAATAAATTATTAAGTGTAATGTTAGGTAGAAATGAAATAGATGATAGAGATGCATTACAAAATAAACGTATTGAACCACCTGGTATTTTATTAGGACAATTATTTAGACAAAATTGGAAAAAAATGTTAAATGAAATAGGTAAACATTTTAAAAAGAAAAATCAATCTGATGATACTCCAATAAATGTAATAGGACAAATAAAACCTACAACTATAGAACAGGGATTAAAAACTGCATTATCTACAGGTGTATGGGGTATGAATAAAACTAAGAAAGGTGTAGCACAAACTTTACAAAGATTAAGTTGGGTTCAAGGTATATCATATTTAAGAAGGATTTTATCACCATCAATGGATGATTCAACTGCAAAGGTTACATCAATCAGACATGTAAATACTAATCAAGTGCAATTGCTATGCTGCACTGAAACGCCAGAGGGTGCAAAGATTGGAATTGTAAAAAGTTTAGCAATGATGTCAAGTATTACATCCCAAAATTCATCACAATATGATATTATAGTTGCATTATTAAAAAAGGATAGTAATATAAAACATCCATTTGATATAGACCCTTTATTAATGAATCAATATGTAAAAATATTTATAAATGGTAATTGGTATGGTGTAGTTAAAATAGAACATTCGCAAAATATTTATGAAAAATTAAAACTTAGTAGAAGAGAAAATATTATAGATAAATATACATCTATATTATTTGATTATACAAACAAAGAAATAAGACTATTTTATGATGGTGGTAGATTAATTAGACCTATATTAATAGTATCTAATAATAAGTTAAATATTAATCCAGAAGTAATTAAAGATATTGATTCAGAATTAAATTTAAAAAATAAAACAAAATCTTGGAAAACTATTATTAATAAATATAATAATTTAATAGAATATGAAGATATTGAAAGCCTTAATTATTTAATGGTTGCTTATACATTTACAAAATTAACAGAATCATTAGAAGCAAAAACTAAAGTTATTGATTATACTAATACTACAAAGATTAATCGTTATGGAGATTATAGATGGATAGATTATAGTCATTGTGATTTTCATTCTTGGGTTATGTTAGGTTCGGTAGCTGCTAATATTCCATTTTCAGACCATAATTATGCTAATCGTAATATTCTTCTTTTTTCACAAGCTAAACAATCAATTGGTATATATTTATCTTCTTACAAAGATAGAATGGATATATCACAAGTATTATATCATCCACAAAGACCTTTAGTTTCAACAGAAGCTATGAAATATAATGGATGTTTAGATTTACCTTTTGGTGAAAATGCAGTAGTTGCTATTTGTTCTTATACAGGTTATAATCAAGAAGATTCTATTATATTTAATCAGTCTTCAATAGATAGAGGGATATTTAGAGCTGATACATTAAAAAAATATCATAGTGAAATATCAAAGAATCCTTCAACAACCCAAGATGATGTATTTACTAAACCTGATAGGAATAAAGTAACAGGAATGAAACAAGGAAATTATGATAAGTTAAATGATAAGGGATATGTTCCAGAAGAAACAATTGTAGAAAATGAAGATATACTTATAGGAAAGATATCACCTATTCAACCTACTGGTAATAATAATAAAGTGTATAAAGATAATTCAGAAATATTTAAAACACATGTTCAAGGTGTTATAGATAGAGTTCATACTGGTATTTATAATAATGAAGGGTATGAAATGTATAATGTAAGAGTTAGAATGGAAAGAAAACCAATAATGGGAGATAAGTTTACTACATTTTCAGGACAGAAAGGAACAATTGGTATTGCATATCCACAAAAAGATATGCCATTTACAGAATCTGGCATAGTTCCTGATTTAATATTAAATCCTCACGGATTCCCATCACGAATGTCCCTTGGACATTTTTTTGAATGTTTATCTTCAAAAGAAGCTGCTGAATCAGGACATTTTGTAGATGGAACTCCATTTAATAATTATGATATATCAAACATACAAGAAGGATTAAAAAAATTAGGTTATTCACCATATGGAACAGAAACAATGTATTGTGGAATAACAGGTAGAAAGATGGATGCTGAAATATTTATAGGTCCAGTATTTAATATTAGATTAAAACATATGGTTTTAGATAAAGTTCATGGAAGAGCAAGAGGTCCAAAACAAGCATTAACAAGACAACCTTTAGAAGGAAGATCTAGAGAAGGTGGACTTAAAATTGGAGAAATGGAAAAAGATGCAATGATTGCCCATGGAATGGGACAATTCTTAAAAGAAAGAATGATGGAAACATCAGATATATCAAAAGTATATATATGTGATGAATGTGGAATGTTTGCTTCAAAAGTTATTGATAAAGATTATTATAGATGTAAAGGTTGTAAAAATACAACTAAAATATCTGCTATAGTTATCCCACATGCTTGTAAATTATTATTTCAAGAATTAACATCAGTAAATATATTACCAAGAATTAGAGTAGAACATAATATTTATAGTGATGAAGTTTAATTTATATAAAAAAAATGATATAAATTATTATTATTATTGAACTTTTATAAACAAATATTAAGTTTATACCTATTATATTAGACATATTTAATATGTCATTAAATATGAATTGTATTTAGTAATTTATATAAAAGTATATTTATTATTCTTTATAAATAGTTTTATGATTAAATTTTTTATATTTTATTATATTAAAATTGAAAATTATAATATAAAATAATATTATTTTATATTATAATAATGAATGAATATAGACAAATTAAAGGAAATACTTATGAAGAATATGTATTAAATAACTTGTTAAGTTATTATGATAATGTCTATTATTTCAAAGATACTCCCGAATATATAATTGCTAAAACAAAATTATATAATAATTATGAAATATATACTAAATATAAAAATTGTGATATAGGTGCAGATTTAGTAGCAATTAAAGATAAACAAGTATATTTTATTCAATGTAAAAATTTTAATAATACAATTAGCATAAATGATTTTTGTTCTTTTTATTTCTTAGTTTTAGAATATGAATTAAATGGAATTGTTTATTATAATGGTAATTTAAGTGAAAGATTATTAGATTTAAAACAAGATAAAATTAAATATTATAATTTACCTTATAATAATACTATTATAGATGTAAATTTTATGAATGTTGAAAATAATAAAATTATACCAAGAGATTATCAATTAGATATTTATGAAAAGTTTAAAGATATAAATAGAGGAGTAATAGCATTACCTTGTGGAATGGGAAAAACATATTGTAGTTGGTTATTAGGCAAGAATTATGATAACATTATTATTATATCACCAACTAGAAATTTATCTGATGGGAATTTAGTAAAAATATATAATTATTCAGAAAATACTTTTAATCCAATTTTAATATCAATGGATGGTAGTAGAGATATAGACTATATAAAAAATATTTTAAAAGAAAAAAATATTATATCATCTACATATGATTCTGTTGATATTTTAAATAAATTAATTAAGAAACTAGATAATTATATAATATTTGTGGATGAGTTCCATAATTTATCTCATGCTAATTTAAATAATAAAACAAATAATATTTATAAATTAATAACTAAAAATGAAAGAGTAATATTTTTATCTGCTACTCCAATTAAACATGAATTATTTGGAGATATTATTTATAAATATGATTGGAAAGAAGCTATTAATAATAAGTATATATGTGATTTTAAAATAATTTTACCTGAAGATATTAATGATACTAAAGTTTTTGATGAATTATTAACTAATATTAATTATAATGATATTAATAAAAATATAATAATGAAATGTTATTATATTTTGAGAGGAATACAATATTATGGTAATAAAAAAACAATCATATATGTTTCTACAACTGAAGAAGCTAATACATATTTAAATATATTAAGTTGGATTAATAAATTATTGAATATTGAGATAAATTCAAATATTATAGATTATAGAACATCAAAATTAAACAGAATTAAATATATTAATGAATTTACTAATAGTCATATTAATCAAATATTAATAAATTTACAAATACTAAATGAAGGTTTAGATATTCCTGAATGTGATAGTATATTTATAACTAAATCTAATGATAATGTTATAAATTTAATACAAAGAATGTGTAGATGTAATAGAATATCTAATAATAAAAGTTTTGGATATATTTTTATGTGGATATATAAAAATAATATTAGTAATATTTTTTCTAATAAAATTGAATATTTTAAATTTAACAAAAAAAATAATAATAATACATTAAATAATATTGAAATTATAAGTAATATGTTAAAAGAACATACTGATATTGATAATGATTTTATTGATAATATTTTTATAAAATCTAAATATTCTGATAATTCAGAATTTAATATTAATGATAAAGATGTTAGTAAATATTTAGATGTTAGTTTGGGAAATATTAGAAAAAGATTAAATAATGCATATACTAAATCAATTAATTTCATAGAAAATGTTGATTATATAAAAATAAAAACAGGACCTACATCTGGTATTACTTATATGATTAATTATCAATGTTTTGAAAGACTAGCTATGAGTGGAGATACACAAAAATCTGAATCTGTTAGAATGTATTTTGTAAAATTAAGAGAATTTTTAACTGAAAATCAAAGATTAATATATCAATCAATGTCTAACTATAATGAATTAAATATGAAAATTTTGAAGCAATATTTTTAAGATTGGTAGAACTAAAAATATAGTTCATAGATTAAGAAATTATAATGTTGGAAGAATTAGAGAAGTTGATTTAAAATATTTAGCATTAGTTAAAAATTCTATATTAATTGAAAAATGTATGAAATTTAAATTACAAAAAAATCAAGTTATTGAATATAAAGAAATTTATCAAATTGAACCAATAAAATTAAAAAAAATTATTAATGATTGTTATTGTAAATATGTTCCAAAAAATAAAAATGATAATTTATATCAAGAACTTGCAGATTTATTAGGATTATATGCATATACTAAAGATAAAGTTCATATTAAACCATATATTATTATTAATAAATAATTTTATATCACAATAAATTTTTATTTATTAGATTATAATTTATTTTACATAATTAATAACTTTTATATAAAATAAAAAATTATTATAGATGTAAATGTTGTGTTAAATAATATAAAAATATCTGTTATAGTTATATCACATGTTTGTAAATTATTATTTCAAGAATTAACTTCTGTAAATTATTATTTCAAGAATTAGAGTAGAACATATAGCCATCTTTACAAATTGTTTATTATTTTTTAATTCATTATCAACATCTTTCCATTATATTTAACTAATTTATATGTTTTTTTATCAAAATTCATAAATATAATATATAATTTATTAGTTATCATAATGTTTTCTGAATTATACAAGTAATATAGATTTGTTATTTATTTAAAATAAATAAACTTATCATTCATAATAATATAAAATCCATTGGTAAATAATGATTTAAATAATAAATATAAATTTCTATATGAATATTCTAATGATTCTGTAATAAAAATATCACAAACTTCATCAGACATATAATGTATGTTAATGGTAGTCATGACTTGTTATGTTATTATTTATATTATATAAATAATATTTATCAATTTTTTATGAGTTATAAAATTATCTATTATTGGAACAATATTAAAGATTACATTTATAAAGAATTCAAACAATTAAATATAGATTTTGATTGTCAAATAAATTCCAACAATTAATAATAAATATTTTATATATTTATAGATTATAATTACCAAATTATATTATGTGTATTATTTAATATAATGTTTATGTTTATTAATCTTTTATAATATCACTTGGTTTTATTGACCACATATAACTTGAATCATTTAATTGATTAACTATATCATTACCCGATAATTCCCCAAATTTTTTTTGGATATTGTTCTGGTTTATAAATACATTTGTGTAAATCGGATTTATCATCCTGTATTGCCATAATAATACTTTGTTCATCTAAGTATATTTTACAGTTTTTTTTAATATATTCAAATCCAGTATCACAATGTATTTGAAGTTTATTGCGTAAATGCACAAAATCGTGACGCCAATTTGCTAAAATCATATGTTGTAATCCATGTATTACCACTAAATTTCTTCTAGATCTTGGGAAATGCATTGCATATGGGCGTTCTTTATGTAAAATTATATGTTTCAATAAGGATTGTCCACTTAATGTTCCAAATACAAGCACAGGGCAATACATGCAAGCTATATTTGAAAAATTTATAGTTTCTGTTATTGGATAATACTCATATTTTAAACCAAATCCCTTAAATGCCCCTACTTGTGCAGATGTAGTAACTTTATACCAAATAGAACCATTATAATGGTCATTTAAAGTATTATTAATGTGTGATTCATATAATCGATCTTTAATATAGTCATATATTTGTTGTTGTATTGCAGTTTTTTCTTCTGTTGGTATTTCTTCCCAAATAAATAATTGTGCATCTGTTACTTGATATAGCATAAAATTCATATCTTTATAATCTGTTATATTAGGAGGAATTCCAAACATTTTCATATTTTCTTCATTTTTGGGATCAACCATCCATCTAACTTGTTGAATACCTAGAGCAATTTGATACAGGTTCAGCGTTATTACTTTTGCTAAATTATGTAGAAAAAATAATTGTTGAAATAATTTATAAAAATTATCAATACCATTATTTATTATAATGTATTCATCAAAATCTTTCCATTTATTATTAGATACATACTCTAATATTTGAGCATCTTGATTAAATGTTACATCTAAAGCTTCACAAATAATTTGTTGCAAATGTTTATTTTTTGAAATATACATAGTTTCCTTATATTTTTTAAGAATTTCACTATTATCAACACTTGACTCCATACCACCAATTTGTTTTTTTAAATATAAATATTTTTGTTTATATTTAAAATATTTTTGTATATATTTCATATATATAATATCATAAAAAATATATTAATTAATTTATCTCATAACAATTATTATAAAATGAAAATATTATTATATTGTATATTAATGTTTAATATTACATATTGATTATGATAAGATATTTAATAAATATGACCAAGAACATAATACTTATAATGATAAAGTTTAATTTATAAAAAAAATTGATAATAATAATAATTGATATATAATTTATTATTATTATTAAATGACTAATATTACCAAATTTTATGGACATCATGTATCTAAACCATATCATCAATTTAGTAATTTTTATGAATCACCATTTAATTATACACTACCACAATATTTACAATCAAATGATTATCCACCTATAATTATATGTAATCATTCTGAAAAAGCTATTATGATATCAAAGGCAATATTAATGAATGATAAAGAAATATTTATGAAATTAGTTAATACTAAAAATCCTGCAGAATGTAAAAAATTAGGTAGATTAATAAAAAATTTTAATCAACAATTATGGGATAAATATATTGAACAAATAGCATATGATGTATTATTACAAAAATTTACATCTAATTCAGAATTAACAGATTTATTATTAAGCACTAATAATAATATTATTGTAGAATCTACAGAAAATGATAAAATTTGGGGAAATGGTATTAATATTAATGATCCTAAATCTAATGATCCTAATTCTTGGATTGGAAAAAATATATTAGGTAATGCTTTAATGAGAGTTAGAGGAACTTTATTAAATAAAACATAATTTTATTTTTATAATTAATTTATTTAATATAAAAATAATTTAATAATAAATTATATTTTATTATAATGACATTATCAATTATTTTACCAAATCAATTATTTCAAAATAATATATTAATTAATTTATCTCATAATATATTATTAATTGAAGAACCAACTTTTTTTACAAAATTTAATTATCATAAAATGAAAATATTATTACACCACGCATCAATGACCTATTATTATGATTATATTAGACATAAATATAAAAATCATAATATTAAATATATCAATATTAATGATATTGATTATGATGATATATTTAATAAATATAATACTATTAATATATATGACCCTATAGACCACGATTTGTTAAAAAAATTTAAAAAATTTAGTAATAAATATAATGTTGAATTAAATATTTATGATAATCCTTTATTTATTGAAACTAATCATGATTTAGATTCTTATCATGTAGAAAAAACTAATTATTTACAAACTAGTTTTTATATATGGCAAAGGAAAAGACTAAATATATTAATTAATAATGATAAACCGTTATATGGAAAATGGAGTTTTGATTCAGATAATAGAAATAAATTTGATAAATCTTATAATGAACCAAAAATTAAAATTAATAAAAATAAATATATTGAAAATGCTAAAAAATATGTAATTAAATATTTTGGTGATAATCCTGGTGATATGGATAATTTTATTTATCCTATTAATAATAAACAAGCTAATAAATTATTAAATGATTTTATAAAAAATAAATTAAATACATTTGGAAAATATCAAGATGCTATATCTACAGAAATTAATTTTGGTAGTCATTCTTTATTAAGTTCATCATTAAATACTGGAATTATAAGTGTAAAATATGTATTAAACAAAATATTAAATAATTTCAATAAATTATCTCAAGAAAATAAGAAAAAACAAATTAATAATTATGAAGGATTTATAAGACAGATAATTGGTTGGAGGTCATATATTAGATATATATATATTTATTATGGAAAAGATTTAATGAATGAAAATTTTTTTAATAATAATAATAAATTAAATAAAGATATTTGGTATAATCATAATAAATCATCAGGATTAGAAATAATAGACCATATGATTAATAAAGTTTTTAAATATGCATATTTACATCATATTGAGAGATTAATGATAATAGGAAATTATTTTCTATTAACTTGTATAAAACCTCAAGATGTATATAAATGGTTTATGAGTTTATTCATTGATGCGTATGAATATATAATGGTAGCTAATATAGTCATGAGTAGCTATAATACAACTAGTATAAAAATAACAACAAGACCATATTTTTCATCATCTAATTATATAATTAAAATGAGTAATATTAAAAAAAATAATTGGAGTGTTATATTTGATAGTTTATATTATAATTTTATAAATAAAAATCAAGATAAATTATTAACAATATATTCAACAGCTAATAGTGTTAATAATTGGAATAAAAAAAATAATAAAAAAGAAATTATTAATATTGCAAAAAAATATATAAATGAATATGTATAAATATATATATATATGAGTTTAAAAAGATTAAATATAGAATATAAACAATATTTAAAAGACCCAAATAATTATTATAGTATTAATATTGATAATGATATGTTAAATTGGAAAGTATTAATATTTGGTCCTAATGAAACTATTTTTGAAGGGGGTGTTTTTGAATGTTGTTTTACTTTTCCTAATAATTATCCAAATAAACCACCTATATTTAAATTTATAACTAAAATACCACATCCAAATATTTATCCTGATGGGAAAGTATGTATAAGTATATTACATGATGGTGTTGATGAATATGGATATGAAGATATATCAGAAAGATGGAATCCATCTCATAGTGTTAATAGTATTATAATGAGTATAATATCAATATTATCTAATCCTAATTTAGAATCACCTGCTAATTTAGATATAGCAATATTATATAGAGATAATTATAATGAATATAAAAAAATGATATATAAATTAATCAGTTTTATATAAATTAATAAAAAAACAAAATTAATAATTAATTTCGTTTTTTTTCTTCAGAGTCAAATTGGGGTACCATTGTCTCTACGATCCGTGGAGAACAATGCATCCGCCAGAATTGCCCTGGTCAAAAGTCTATCAAGCCTGCTTGCACCACTGCTCAAACGCCTCGCATCGGGCAAGGTTCCTGACCCACTTCACAGCAAGGTTTTTGCCCTCACACCAGCAGTTTGGATGGTTGCAATACTTGCTCCATTCTTCTGCCACAAGCGTTGAGTTCTTGCAGGACTGCTCAAACGCCTCGCATCGGGCAAGGTTCCTGACCCACCTCACAGCAAGATTTTTGCCTTCGCACCAGCAGTTTGGGTGATTGCAATACTTGCTCCACTCCTCCGCCACAACATTTGCAACTGCTGCTGGTGCTGCTGCTGGTGCTGCTGGTGCCGCCATTGCTGCAACTGCTGCTGCAACTGCTGCATCTATGGCTGCCTGCATTTTTGCATCATTATCTTTATTCTCCTTCTCTTTCTTCTCTGCATCTGCAACGGAAATGTACTTGTGACCCTTTGGCATGGTTGTGGTGGAGATTGAAAAACAGGGTTTGTAACGGTGCACACACTGGAACTTTCTTGAGCCAAAATGGCTACGGTACAATACAAAATATATAGGAATCAATTGAAATTAAAATTTTCAATTTTTTTAATTATATCATCTATTGTAGTAGTCTTCATATAATAAAATGATAATATCTAAAATATATTATATTTAATTAAATTTATTAATATTATCTATATATAGAATATTTAACAATTAAATTTTTACTATAATAAATTAATCAGTCTCATATAACATTGTCATATTAAATGCTAAATATATTAATTCATTAGACCATATATCAATATTTCTAGAATTACAAACATCAATTAATACTAAAATTCTTCTTTCTCTTTCTGTATAATTAGGAACAGTATTATATATAGCGCTATAATATTGTTTTAATCTTAATCTATTAAGATGATACCATAAATTGATTTGGGGATTAGTTAGGTCCATTTTTAATATAATAAATACTATTATATTAAAAATTTATTATTTCAATTTTTTATAAAGCAAAAAAATTAATAAATTAATTTTTCTCTTTGTTTCTCAAGGTCAATGATGTATACCCAACTGCTTTTTGTGGATAATCAAATATCCCCATCTCTAGGTAGCTGAACACATGTGTTCTATATTCCTAGCCAATAATATCAGAGGACTGGCAGAATAGACGCCAACTTAATCCGAATTGAAGGGACACGCACAAACATTGGTTCCGTGTTTCTAGCCAATGTATCAGGACCCATCACTGAATGAACCTGCACAACATACGCCGGCTCAATCTGCGCATGAGGGACTGGCACATAAGCAATCTGCTCATGATGGACCAACGCAGAAGCAATCTGCTCATGAGGGACTGGCACAGAAGCAATCTGCTCATGAGGGACTGGCACAGAAGCAATCTGCTCATGAGGGACCAACGCAGAAGCAATCTGCTCATGAGGGACCGACGCAGAAGCAATCTGCGCATGAGGGACTGGCACAGAAGCAATCTGCTCATGATGGACCGACGCAGAAGCAATTTGCTCATGAGGGGACTGCACAAGTAATGCGAGTATCTGTTCTAGCATCTGGTCCTGCTTCTGCAAATGTGTTTGCATATGTTCCTGCTTCTGCATAAGTGATTGCATTTGTGCCTGCATTTGCATCAACCTTATAGTTTGTTGGTGTGCCTTCATTTGGTCGTTTTGTTTCTGGATTGCATGTTTCTCTCGCTTGCGCCTTTCTTTCTCGAGCCTTTCTTCATCTGATACTGTTGGAATAGGGTTCTCTTCTACAAGGGGGGTTCCTGTGAGGAAGTTTTCCTGAAACCTCACACGTCTTGATGGCACCGGTTCTTGAGGTGGATGCATCATACTACTTGCAACAGACAGTAATAAAACTGGACAACACTTCCTATAAGTGTGTCTGTGTGCACTACAACTTGAGCCAAAATGGCTACGGTAAATGATAAAATATATTGAATACTATATAAATTATTATTTTCAATTTTTTTTTAACTTTTTGCTTGATTTTCTTGATGGTTTCTTTATATATACTCCATCTATTTTATATGAACATTTTTAATAAATTCTTATAAGTTTCTTATTGTATTTATTTTATTATTTTTTTTATATTTAATTTTAATTCATTTAATTGTAATTTTTAAACATATTACCAGCAAGAAGAATTAAACCTTGTTTATCATCAGACCAGAAAAGTATATTAAAGTATAATAAAAACATATAAATACATGTTTTTATTATATTTTATTCATGAAAGCTAGGGATGTTTTAAAAATATTAGATATTTCAAGATCCACTTTATTTAATTATGTTAGAGATGGAAAAATAATAGGCACATTATTAGATAATGGTTATTATGATTATGATGAAACATCTGTATATAAACTTATAAAAAAGGACCCAAGAATAAATGTTATTTATGCTAGAGTATCAACAAATAAACAAAAAACTGATTTAAATAACCAAATATTATCTATTAATAATTATTGTAAAGATAATAAAATAGAAATTGAAAAAATATATTCTGATATCCATTCTGGTATGGATTTAGATAGACATGATTTAAATAAACTTATTAATGATGTTATTAATCATAAAATTAAAAATATTTATATTTCTTATAAAGATAGATTAACAAGATTATCATTTAAAACTCTTCAAGATTTATTTATTAAATTTAATACTAAAATTATTATTATTAATCAAAATT
>Ga0214921_10006533_pt1 | contig 15921 bp, 11 predicted proteins | sample LL1505_MetaG_FD_177992 | JGI IMG/M metagenome (GOLD analysis project Ga0214921, IMG submission 177992) | Freshwater microbial communities from Lake Lanier, Atlanta, Georgia, United States - LL-1505 | ecosystem: Environmental > Aquatic > Freshwater > Lake | place: USA: Georgia | collected...
TTCATTTTTGCTGTTGGTAACTTTACCAACAATTCTAGATTTTTGAGCAAATGTAGTAGCACTAATAACAAGTAAAAAAAGGATAGATAATAATTGCTTCACTGGGTAATTCTTTTATGAGGCAAAACTACCAATGCAGTATTACGGGAATGTTACCGCTATGTTAACACAATGTTACCTATATGTTACCGCAATGTTACCAACCTGATCGTATAGGTGGTGAATGAGCCCGTCTACCAGGCCTATTTTAGGAACATAGATCTCGTCAATATTTGCCCATTTCATAACCTGTATATATATAAGTAAAGCGGGCACAATAACATCGGCGCGGTCTTCTTTGAGTCCGTATAGGTTCATCCGATCTTCTAGGGATACACTTGAAAGTTCTTTATAATAGTCTTTAAGTAAGTCTAAACTAAGGGGTTTGCCCTCCTTAAGCTTACTCATAGATAATATTTTTGTAATATTTCCACCGCTACCAATAGCAATAGAAGGAAGGGCGTTTTTGATGTTCTTTTTAACGTAATCTTTTAGCTCCTCCCAGGTTTTTTCTTTGATCTGATTTTTTAAAAGCCTAATGGTGCCAATATTAAAAGACTCTTTAGAAACCAGCTCACCACTCGCAAAAAAAGTAAGCTCAGTGCTGCCACCGCCCACATCAATGTATAAATAAGAGTGATCCGAATCTAAATTTTCGGCAACATGGTTTTCGTAAATAAAAGAAGCTTCTTCTTGACCCGATATCACTTTTATTTCAATGCCCGTTTCAAGCTTTACTTTTCTAATAATGTCTTTGCTATTTTTGGCATCACGCATAGCACTCGTGGCACATGCATATACATACTTGATTTGATACGCTTCTAATAAATGCTTATACGCTTTTAAGGTTTCCATTAGCATTTTAACCTTGGGCTTTGATATTTCGCCAGTTTCAAAAACGTCAAAACCAAGACGCAGTGGTACGCGAACCAAATTAATTTTATTAAAAACTGGATCTTTTTTTGGGAGCTTAGTAACCTCACTAATTAATAACCTTGCCGCATTACTCCCAATATCAATAGCTGCTAACTTCACTTTTTAGAATTCGTTTTCTGTTGGAGGTATAAATAAGTCTCTATTTGAGAGCGTACTTTTTTTCTAGACCCCGAAGTTACATAGTTATTTAATAGTGAACTATCTAAAACCCTTGCCTTCACATTGTCTTGTAACTGAATGTGGATAATATCTTGTAATTCCTTCTTAATGGCTGGGTCCACAATGGGTACAGCAGCTTCTATGCGGTGATCGATGTTTCGCACCATCCAATCGGCACTAGAAATATATACTTTTTCATTTCCTCCATTACTAAATATCATTACACGGGCATGTTCTAAATACTCATCCACAATACTAATGGCACGAGGCTTTGCATTAAACTTTTTATGATCGACCAAGGCGCAGAATATTCCACGTACAATCATATTGATGGTAACACCAGCTACAGCAGCGTCATTTAATTTTTTAATTAAATCCACATCACTCAATGAATTTAATTTAACAGTAATAGACGCCGGCTTACCAGCTTTTGCATTTTTAATTTCCTGATGAATTAAATTAACAATGGTAGGACGCATGGAAATTGGCGATACCACCAGTGTTTTGCAGCGCTCTAATGGACCATATCCTTTTTCGGGATGTTCTAAAAATTGGAAAATCTTATTAATGTCGGCCATGATGTTTCGGTTGCTCGTTAAAAGACAATGATCACCATAAACGCGCGCAGTTTTTTCATGCATATTTCCAGTACTTACAAAACCATATTGTAATGTTCTATTTTTTTCTCGCTTTTTAATCACACATATTTTAGCGTGTACTTTCATATTTTGCACACCAAATAGTACCGTTATACCCTCCTGTTCTAATACATCTTTCCACTCTAAATTGGCTTCTTCATCAAACCTTGCTTTTACTTCAAGCATTACAGTTACCGCTTTTCCATTGCGGGCTGCATTAATAAGCGCATTGATTACTTTTGATGCAGGTGCCAAACGATAGGCAGTAATTTTAATAGACAACACATCCGGATCCATCGCACTTTCCCTTAGCAGGTCTATTACCGAATTAAAACTGTGGTATGGAAAATGCAGCATCACATCCTTTTTTAACACTACATCCGTTACGCGTAAACTTTTACTTAAATCAGGATGCAATAATGAAGCCTTACGAATACTTTTCTCCATTTCCAAATCTGGGAAATCCATAAAATGTCTAAAATTATGAATACGCCCCCCCGGAATGATATTGCTTTTTTGATTGAGCTGTAATCGTCTAATCAAATAGTCAAGTAAGCCTGCATCCATTTCTCTATCATACACAAAACGCACCGGCTTTCCTTTGCGTCTATTTTTTAAACCCTTTTCAAGCTTTTCAATCAAATTACTTGTAAGGTCATTATCAACATCAATTTCTGCATCTTTGGTAATTTTAAAAATGGCAGACTCAAAATAATCGTAATCGAAGTAAGAGAATATAATAGGCAAATTAAACCTGATAATATCTTCTAGTAATATAATTTGATGACCGCCTGTTTTAGTAGGAAGCTCTACAAACCTTCCTACCACTGATACAGGGACTTCAATTAACGCATACTTACTTTTGTAGGCACTATTTTTTTTACGCATTACAATGCCTAAGTAAATACTCTTATCGCGCAAATAAGGCATTTGCGCAATCGATTCTACCATTAGCGGAATCACATTGCCCCGCACCTGTGTATCAAAAAAGTTTTTTACAAAAACTTGCTGTTCTTTAGATAAATGACTTTCATCAATCAGCGTTATATTTTCTTTTTTTAAATCGCGAACAATATTTTTCCAAATTCTATTGAACTCATTTTGCTGTTCTAAAACAATGGTTTGTATTTCATCTAAAATACTTTGCGAATGCACTTCCAAATGCATATCCAGCTTTTTACCTTTTCCTTTCAACTCCATCATTCGTTTTAAAGTAGCAACACGCACTCTAAAAAATTCGTCGAGGTTATTAGAAAAAATACCCAAAAATCGGATACGCTCTTTTAATGGTACTGTTGGATCGTTGGCTTCTTGCAGCACTCTTCCATTAAAGCTCAACCAACTTAAGTCTCTAGGTATGTGGGTATACTTGGGCATAAACAATTAAAATTTGTAGTTCGCGATATTACAAAACAAGCCAGGCAAAGAAGCCAAACTCAATCTAAAGTTACAATTTGTTAACATAGGCGTAAAGATTTGTTCACATTAGAGTTATTACTTTGACAAACTTACACAATGGAAAAAAGAGACATTGACGTTCTCGTACTTAGTGATTTACACCTCGGCACATTTGGTTGCCACGCTCAAGAAATTGTGACTTATTTAAAAAGTGTTGCTCCTAAGGTATTGGTGCTAAACGGCGATATCATTGATATCTGGCAGTTTAAAAAGCATTATTTTCCAGCTGCCCATATGCAAGTTATCAAGCAAATTTTTAGCTTACTAAGCAAGGGCACCAAAGTGTATTACATTACAGGTAATCATGACGAGGCACTTCGCCGTTACACCGATTTAGAAATGGGTGGATTTACCCTCACCGATAAAGTGGTACTAGAACTAGATGGCAAAAAAACCTGGATTTTTCATGGCGATATTTTTGATGCTACCACCAAAGGAAGCGCCAAAATCATTGCAAAGCTAGGTGGACATGGATATGACTTACTCATTATGATGAATAGCGCTATTAACTGGGCGCTTAAATTAATGGGTAAAGAAAAAATGAGCTTTAGCAAAAAGGTAAAAAATGGCGTTAAAAAAGCAGTGTCTTGGATTGGTAATTTTGAGCAAACTGCTGCAGAATTAGCTATCGAGCAAGGTTATGACTATGTAATTTGTGGACATATTCACCAGCCTCAAAAAAGAATGGTAACCAATGAACACGGATCTGTTATGTATTTGAATAGTGGCGACTGGATCGAAAACTTAACGGCCCTTGAATATGTAAATGGCGAGTGGAATATTCACCAATACAACGAAAAAGAACAAGCTGCTAAAGTGGTTCCTATTTTAAGTGCCGAAAACAAACTACCTGAGCTTAACGTACTTACCAAAGACGTTGCCTTATTTTTTAATAGTTTAATTGCGCAATAAATGAAAATTTTATACGCCGTTCAAGCAACAGGTAATGGACATATTAGCAGAGCTGTAGAACTATTGCCTTACCTAGAGCAATATGGTCAGGTAGACGTGTTTTTAAGTGGCGAAAACAGCCATTTGCCTACCAGCTTACCTGTTAAGTATAAAAGTAGGGGCGTATCGTTATTTTATGGCAACAGAGGTGGCCTTAACTATTTTAAAATGTGGCAAAAATTTTCCATTAAAAGAATATGGAAAGAAGCCAAAGCCTTACCTGTAGAGGATTATGATATTGTCATCAACGATTTTGAATGCATTACTTCACTTGCGTGTAAATTTAAAAATAAACCAAGTATTCAATTTGGGCACCAAGCAAGTTTTAGAAGTAACCTTGCGCCGCGTCCACAAAAAAGAGAATTTATTGGTGAGTGGATTTTAAAAAATTACGCAACAGCTACTAGTTATTTTGGACTCCATTTTAATACCTACGATAACGGAATATTCAACCCCGTTATAAAGGCAGATATCATTGCTGCAACACCTGTAAACAAAGGCCATGTAACGGTTTACCTTTCGCACTATTCAAAAAAAGTAATTACCAATCAATTACATAAAGTACCGGGTATAAGGTTTGAAGTATTTACCAAAGAGGTAAAAACAGAAACCATCGAAAAAAATATTAGGTTCATGCCCATTTCAAATGCAGGTTTTACAACCAGTATGATTGAAAGCGCAGGTGTAATTACAGGAGCCGGTTTTGAAACACCCGCCGAGGCATTATACCTAGGCAAAAAACTTATTTGCCTTCCTATACGTGGACAATACGAGCAGTTATGTAATGCAGCTGCATTAGAACAATTAGGTGTTCCGGTAGTACCAAAAATGCACGCTACATTTTTTGTAGATATTGCAAAATGGTACGACATGCCAGCCCCTACTCCATTAAAACTTGAATACAGCACGTACCAACTCGTGCAAAAAGTAATTGAACAAGCAAAAGCACTGATGCCTTCTACCAGTGTAGGTACTCAAAATGAAAGCCTAAACAACTTTGCCATTTAAAAAATCGCGAAACCAATAGCCCGAATTTTTTACAGTACGAAGTTGGGTTTCAAAATCGGTGTGTACCAGCCCAAACCTTGTGGAATAGCCATACGCCCATTCAAAATTATCGGTAAGGGTCCAGGCGTAATAACCACCAATAGGCACACCTTCTTGTTTGGCTTTTAATACGGCTTCTAAATAAGATCTAAAATAATCAATGCGCTCTGTGTCATTGACAACCCCTCCATGTAATTGATCTTTAAAACAAGCACCTCCTTCTGTTACAATAATTTGTTTAACGCCATCATAACTTCCAAAGCGGTGTAACATGTTATAAAAGCTTGTTGGATCTATCTCCCAGCCTATAGCAGTATGTGGTTTTTTTCTTGTTTTAGCACTCACTTCGGATGCCGAAACATAGGGTATCAAAGGATTGTGCTTGATGGTTACTGAAAAATAATTTTGAAGTCCAATATAATCAAAATCAAATTTTAGTTTATCAATAAAACGCCAAGCGGTAGTGCCAATATGCAACTTATCTAAAAAATCAAATTGATCGAGTTGCGGAAACCCCATTCCTAAAACGGGCTCAATAAACAAACGGTTTAAAAGTGCATCGGCTCTATTAGCTGCAGCAATATCTTTATCACTATCTGTAAAAGGCTTAGCCTCAGAAATAGAAAAACTAGTGCCTATAACCGCATTGGGGCAGTGTTCTCTTATAATTCTTCCACCCTCTGCAGTGCATAATGCTGCATTATAAATAGCTGGAAATACATTGGCTGTTCCCATTTTACCAGGCGCATGCATACCCATCATATAACCAAGTGCCGTAAAAGCAAAAGGCTCATTCATCACAATCCACTGCTTTACTTTTTTGCCATAATGCTCGGTTAACAGTGTCACATATTTTGAAAACCATTTGATCATGTCTCTGCTTGTCCATCCCCCCTGTAGTTCTAGGGCATGGGGTAGATCCCAATGATACACTGTAACAACGGGCTCCAAACCGTTTGCAATACATTCATCAATAACGTTATGATAAAAGGCAATACCTAATTTATTAACCTTACCAACGCCTTCTGGAATCACTCTACTCCATGCAATAGAAAACCTAAACACTTTAAAGCCTAATGCTTTAGCAAGTAAAATATCGTCTTTGTAGCGGTGGTAAAAATCGGTGGCATGCGTAGGCCTTGCGCCACCTTTGATGGTATTTCTTTTACGGGCAAAAACATCCCACACAGAAAGTCCTTTACCATCCTCAAAAGCGGCGCCTTCATTTTGAGGTGCGGCCATGCCAACACCCCATTTAAAATCAGGTCCAAAATCAGAAGCTGTAAAGTTTTTTTTATGCAAGTGGGTTAAATTTTATCTATGATTTCTAATAAATCATCTAAAATGGCTGTAGGATTTGCTACCGCAATTTGATCATGGGTTTGAGCGCCTGTAGTAACGCCAAATGTTTTACCACAACCCGCATTTTTGCCTTCTTCTATATCAATGGCAGAATCACCCACTTTAACAACAGAAGCCGGATTTACTATATTAAAATGCTTAATAGCATATTCAATCATATCCGGAGCAGGTCTATTGTTAGATACATCAGAAGCAGTCACGAGTAAATCAATATCTTCTCCTACTGTCCAATTTAATTTTTGCAAAAGTCCCTCTGCTGTTGCTCTATTATAACCAGTATTTAAAACAACTTTAATTTCTTGCTTTTTTAAAAGTGCAAAAACCGTTTCTGCATTTGAACAAGGGGTTACTTCCAAATGAGCATAGGCACTAGCTAATTGCGTAACAAACTGCTCGTAAATAGCAGTAGCATCAACATGAGAAGCATGAGCGGCTACCAATACATCTTTAATGGCTTGTAATTTTTCTTTACCAGCGCCATGCAGTAGCACTTCATCCAACGTAACAGCAACACCTGCTTGCACAATAGCTGCTTGCAGTGTTTTGTATACCACATTATTTTCATCAACAGTAGTTCCTGCCATATCAAAAACAACCATACTTGTTTGCATAAACTTAAGATTTAAGTGAAGATGAAATATAGCTGGCAAAAGCTTCTATAGGTTCTGTGTGCATGTTTGGATCTTTGGCTAAATCATCCCAGGTTCTGAGTAAAACCGCTTCTTTATAGTTAGCATATTGTTCAAATTTTTGAGCTTCGTTTGCATCCATAATACCTCCTTGTAATGCCAAGCTCTGACGCGAAGGTTCGCTTAAAGTGTCGTAATAATTTGAATCGATGTGACACAAATAGCGCTTCGCTTGCACGTGTAATTTTACCGGCTCTACCACTTCTTGAACAAAATGTTTTTGTAAAAACAATGCGGCCAGCTCTTCATGTAAATCATCTACACCATGATCAGGGGCATTATCAGGCAGTTCATGTAATAAATGTCCGATATCGTGTAAAAGACTAGCGGTAATTAATGCGGGTGATGCATGGTTGTTTTTTGCAAACGTAGCAGCCTGAAGTGCATGCTCTAGCTGCGTTACAGCTTCCCCACCGTACAATGAATGTCCTTTTTGATTGAATAAGTCAATAATTTTTTGTGTCATGTGCTTATAATTTGTTTATTGTTTCTTCGGCAAAGCCAAAAGACATGGTCATTCCATGTCCGCCAATTCCATTTAAAATATATACGCCAGGCTCTACTGTTACAAATAAATCGGTGGCGCCATTTTTCATGACAGGATAAATACCATTCCAAGTTTGGGTAATTTGCCAATCGTCAATGTGCATCATTTTTTTAAGATAATCTAAAACCAATTGGTTTAAATAATGATTGTCAAAAGGATCAAAGTCTAACCCGTATTCGTGTGTATCACCAACGGTGAGTTCCCCTTCTGCACTTTGAGATACCATTACATGAATTCCATGTTTTACATACTCAGGCATTTCGTTGTTAATTCTAGTTTGTAAATCTGGTAAGGTAGAAGCAACTGCAAAACTTTTATAATGCAGCAAACTTAAACCGCCGCAAACAGCAGTGCCAATTTTATAGCCTGGTTTTTCGTGTTTAAAACGCATCATTTGTAACCTGCTTTTTGTAATAGGTAGGCTACTAAATATAGATGGAAACAGCGTTTCAAAATCGGCACCAGAACAAACACAAATAATATCCGCTTCAAATTCTTTATCAAAAGAACGTACTTTATGTTTTGTAACCCCCGTAATAGCGGTTCCCCAAATAAAATCTATGCCATATACAGTATGTAAATAAGCTGGCAATCCTTTAATAGCAGCCCTAGGATCAACAATGACTTCATCATCACTATATAAGCCACCTATTAATTTGCGCGAATTGACACCCGAAAATCTTTCCGTTATTTGACTGGCATTAAAAAGTTGAACGGGTCGGTTATTGCTGCTAAACTTACTGTGCATTTCTTCTAGCACAGCCCACTCATCATCAAAATAAGCCAAGTGAACACTTCCACAAGGATTAAAAGACTGCTTCATTCCTTGTAAACATTCAATCCAAATTTCTTTGCTTCGCTTTGCTCTGTTGTATAACGCACCATCTGGTTGACCTACTGGCCACAACATTCCAAAATTTCTGATTGAAGCTCCAATGGCTTCTTGTGTTTTATCTATAACAGTAACTTTAAACCCTTTGATAGCAAGGGCTCTAGCAGTTGCCAATCCAACAATACCTGCGCCTACTACAATTGCTTTTTGCTGTAACATACTTGTAAAATATTAAATAAATATACTAAAAAAAGCGAAGCCTGTAAAGACTTCGCTATAAACGATTGCTTGCCACAATTCATTTTTTATTTAACCAAACTTAGGAGCATTATTTGATGATCCACATTTTACCGTTGATATCATCAAGAGAACCAAACTGTGCAGTAATGGCAGCTTCAACATTAGTTTTATTGATACTTCTTTCTACAGAAGGATATTGGTAACGTAAAGCAACTCTACCACTGTTTCCAGAACCAGAACCAACTAAGAATGTTGGAACACCTGTTCTTCTCCAGTTAAAATAAGCTTCTTGCCCAGAGTTTTGGTAGAACGCTAAATATTTTTGTAGTAAAATTTGATTGCGACCATCTACTGTGTTGCCTTTATACTTTACATCTGTTTGATTGTAGTAAGTATCGTATAAAAAGTTAACATCGTAGTTTACAGATTCAAATAAACCGCCACCTGGTTTTTGGAAAGTTACAGCGTTAACGCCATCTTTAATACCATAAAAAGCAAGAGACGCTTTAATACCATTTTGGTACCAAGTTTCTGCATTAGCAGAAGTAATCCAACCTCTGTTCATTGCTTCAGCAATGTTAAAACACATTTCAGAGTAGCCTACTACAATTGTATTTTCGGCAGTGTAGGTTTGGTAATAACGCTTTCTGTTGATGAAAGAATATTGTCCTAAACCAGCATTTTTACTCATCGTAGCTAAGTCTTCACCACTGCTTGCACCGTTAAATGCAGCATATGTATTTGGAGCAGCACCAGCAGCAACTTTAGCAGCAGCAGGCTCAGCAACAAAAAACGTTCTAGGATCTTGCATGGCTACTAATGTATTTAAGTAAGTAGCAGCCATGTTATAACGTGTTGCATCAAAACCAAAGTTATCTGGGTTTGTAGAATACTTATTGTATTGGCTATTGTGTACAAACTGCATTTGATCTGCAGCACTTGCAAACAAAGGATACTTTGTAGGATTGTTGATTACATCAGCAAACTTTTGCTTGATGTTTAAATCAGCATCTGTTTCTTTATTGCTTAACTGAATTAACACTCTTAATTTAAAAGCATTTACAGCTTTTTGCCATTTAGCTAAGTTGTTACCATAATAGTAATCGTTCGCTAATACATAGTTTTTAGTAACCACTGTAGACATTTCTGTATTTGCGTCTTCTAAATACGTTAAGATAGCTTTAAATACATCTTTTTGAGTGTCATATTTAGGAGTAACATTATCTAAACCTTTTAATGCTTCAGAAACTGGAATGTCACCTAAATTCATGGTTAAATCATAAATATAATACGCTTTTAAAAACTTAGCTAAAGCAGTATACGGATTTGGAGCAGGAACAGACTTAGTAGCTTCTTGTTCCATTTTTACAATATTTTTTAATGTATTGTAGTTACCAAATGAATAACCAGTCCAGTTGTATTCATTGTTACCATAGTAATCATAGTTACAAGCATAGAACTGATTGGCACGCTGTGTACCGTTAAAAGCACCTTTGTTAAGACCACCTAATACGTTATTAAAAATTAGGTTAGCGGGAACAGCAGTTGCTCTGTTAGGATCTGCTGCTAACGAATCGAATGATTTTTTACAAGCACCTAATGATCCAATCATTAGAATGAGTGTAAATATTTGAAATATCTTTTTCATAATGTATGATTTGATGTATTAGAATATAAAGTTGATGTTAATACCATAAGATCTTGTAGTTGGTGTTTGTAAACCAATACTTGATTCGCCAGGATATTGATCAATATCAACATCTTTGAATTTAGAATCCGGCATCCAATACAATAAATTACGAGCTACTAAAGAAACTGTTGCTTTTTTAAAGATTGACTTTTGTACAAGCGCTTGCGGTAATTCGTAAGTTAGCATCACCTCTCTAAGCTTCATGTATGTTTTGCTCATGATATTAGGTTCTGGATTACCATGTAAACGGCTAATGTAATCTTGCAAGTATGTTTTAGTTGTATTAGGAGCAAAAGTTAATGCATTGTAATTGGTAATTCTACCAGTTACCGCATCATATGTAGGTGTTCCTGTAGCAACTACTACACCTGGACCTACATAAGATTTAACACCTTTGTAATCTTGGTAACGCGCTTCACCCATCGCACCTTCTACAGTTTCGATGTGACGACCACCTTGGAATGTTTTCTTACGAACATAATCTTCCATAACACCACCTACTCTTCCATCAATTTGGAAATTGAATGTAAATGCTTTGTAAGTTAATTTGTTATTTAAACCCCAAACATAATCAGGGTTTGAGTTACCAACGTACTGAGCAACTGGTAAATAAATTGGACGACCACCAGCATCATTAATAATTTGTCCATCTGGAGTTCTTGCCATTTTCTTAAACCAAACTTCATCAGTTCTTGAACCAACAGTATAGAAAGTGTTTAAGTTAGAAACACCAGCAGGTAATTCTTTGTATACGTTTTTAAATGCACCCATGTTAAGCGTTGCATCCCAAGAAATACCATTGGTAGATTTAATGATAGATCCATTGATTGTTAAATCCCAACCGGTACGCTGTGTTTTTGTACCATTTACAACATAACTAGCATAACCAGAAGTTTGAGAAATAGACTTAGAGAAAATTTGAGGACCATCTGTGTATTGATAAAAAGATGCTTCAACACCAAGACGGTTTTTAAATGCTTTTGCTTCAACACCAAACTCAAATGAAGTTCTATCATCTGGTTGAACGTTTGCATCAACAAGTGTATTTGTAAAAGAAGCTTGTGTAGTGTTGTTGTAACCAATACCTGTAGAGTATACGTCCGCATAGGTAAAAGTTGGTCCACCATAGGTAGAAGAATACTGCTGACCATAACCTAAAGGATAGGCGTTGTTTGGAGTTGCACCAATATAATCAGATACAAAGCTACCACCACCTCTTACTTTAGCATAAGAAGCTCTTAATTTTAAGAAATTAACTTGACTAGGTAAAGTAATATAGTCGTTTAATACTGTACTTAAGTTTAATGAAGGATAGAAGAATGAATTGTTATCCTTTTTAAGTGCAGATAATTTATCGCTACGGCCTGTAATGTTTAAGTTAAAATATTTACCGCCTTCAATATCTACAGAGTATAATAATGAATTAACGCGCATTTCAGATGCAAAGTTGTAAGCAATAACTGGGTTTCTGCTGTTTGCAAATGTATATACGTTAGGTACGTTTAAATAGTTGGTTGTAGTAAACGAAGAATTGTAATTGAAAGTTCTAAAGTTTGCACCTGCAAAACCAGTAGCTTTAAAGAAATTAGCTACAACAGGTGTTTTAAAATTAGCACGAAATTCTGAGTTGCTTTCAAAAAGTGATCTTTTATCTTCTCTATAATCACCTTTGTTTTCTTCTCTACCATAAGGGTGAGCAGAGAAAGGCATTTTTTCATTTCTCATCAAATCATACGTAGTAACAGAAGTTCTAGCAAATAAATCTACGTAAGGATTTACTTTATAGTTTAAGCTAGTGTAAGCATAAATATCATTTTTGTAATGACCTCTTGTCCACTCATAACTCATAAAGTATGGGTTATGGTATCTTTGATATTCTGCATAGATACTCTGAACACCTTCTTTACCTGGCTGCCAGTAATTTCTCATGTCATCAATATTCCAGTCTGCACCACCCCAAATAGTCATGTTGTAAATAACAGAGTTAGGACCGTAGTCTACGTCAGGGAAGTTATCAGAATATTGTTTGTTGAAATTGATATTAGCATCTAACGTTAATTTAGAATTAAAACGTAAAGTAGAAGCTAAGTTAATATTGGTTGTATTTAAACCAGTATTAGGAATAATACCTTTATTGTACGTGTTACCTACAGAAAAACGTAAATCAGCTTTTTCAGTTGAAGAAGCAACTGCAATATTGGTTGTATTTAAAACACCAGCCTCAATAAAACGCTTTAAGTTGTCTTTACCACGTGCAATCCAAGGCGTACCAGAACGCTTACCAGTAACTGGATCTACAGGGCTATCATACTGAGGAATTAATTGACCTTCAAATTTTGGACCCCAAACATCATAGTCAGCGTCATTTGAACCACCACCTAAACCATCAACGAATGCATAAGAACCGTGATCACCAGGACCATATAAATCTTGCGTTTTAGGAAGTGCAATAAAACCACTTTGAACTTGCGTAGAACTATTAAATTCTACAGAAAAACCTCTTTTATCTTTAGTACCTTTTTTAGTATTAATGATAATTGCACCATTTTGACCTCTATAACCATAAAGGGCAGAGGCAACTGGTCCTTTTAATACGTTGTAACTTTCGATATCATCAGGGCTAATGTTCCAAGTATCAGAATTGATAGGCACACCATCCACAACAATTAAGTTAACACGACCACCACGTAACACTAAGTTTGGTGCTCTTAAAATTTCTTGGTTAATACCCACTGTTAAACCAGCTACTTTACCCACTAAACCGTTAATAGGGTTAGTTTCTCTAGCTTTAACAAGGTCTGCACCTTTAATATCTTGTGTTGAATAACCTAGTCTTCTTTTTTCTTTTTTAACACCAAGTGCTGTTACTACAACGTCTTCTAAGTTTTCTGTTGCTACAGCTAACTTAACGTCTAGCGTTGCACCATTAACAGTAACAGTTTTGGTTTCATAACCAACAGATGTTACCACTAATTTTGCACCTTTTGCTGCTTTGATGGTATAGGTACCATTTGCAGCAGAAAGCACTTTTTGATTACCACTAGCGATAGTAGCACCTTCAATAGCTTTTGCTGTTACAGCATCGGTAATTTTACCTGACACTGAGATTGATTGCGCTTTCGACTGAAATGCAAAACACAAAATTGTGCAAGCTAAAATCAGTAAACGAAAGGGATTTCTTTTTGTTTGCTTCATAAACAGGGTTTTAGTTTTCTTTTCGAAGGTCAAAAGTACCTGCGTAATGTGAAGGAATTGTTAACTGAAGGTTATGGTAATATGATGTATTGGAATATGTTTGTTTACAATTAGATAATAATAGTTTATGCGTTTATAAAAAAACTGAGCTAACTTACTTTTTGCTAAACAGAATATAAAAAATATGAATATCTCGAGATATGCAGTTTTTGATAATGCATCCATGTCATTAAAAATTGAGGAAACATCAATACCTGCTTTGCAAGATTTTGAAATACTAGTTCGGGTTGAGTATACCACTTTATGCAAATCTGATATTTTAACTTATACAGGAAAAAGAAAAGAAAAAAATCCAACCATTTTAGGCCATGAAATTTGTGGAAGTATTGTTGCTTTTGGAAATAAGGCCAAAAAATTAGACGCGCGCAACAATGCACTAGCTATTGGCGATAGAATCACTTGGGCAATCTATGCCAGTGACCCGCATGATAAGATGTCTATTAAAGGGATTCCGCAAAAAGCAAGTGATTTATTTAAATATGGACACGAACAAATCACCGATAACAGTCACTTGCATGGTGGCCTAAGCGAATACATTATTTTAAGGCCAAACACGCCCATTATTAAACCCCTAGTAAACTTACCAATGCAGGTATTAACGATTGTCAATTGCGCGGTAGCAACTGCCGCAGGTGCAATCAGAATAACTGGAAATATTGAAGGCGCAAACGTAGTCATTGCAGGCGCTGGCATGCTAGGTGTTATAGCATGTGCCATGGCAAAAACAAAAGGTGCAAAAAACATCATTGCCATTGACATAGAAGACAACCGCTTACAAATGAGTAGGGCCTTTGGCGCATCACATACCGTGCATTTAGATACCATCAATAGTATTCAAAATTTTTCAAACTGGTTAACGTACAATAAACTACAAATAGATTGTTTTATAGATTTTAGCGGCGAGCCTACTACCATAGACTTGTTACTCAAACAATTAACCATTGGTGGAACTGCCGTATTTATTGGATCTACCTACCCTCAACAAAATATTACCCTAAATGCAGAAACAATTGTCCGTAATGTATGGACCATTAAAGGCCTACACAATTACAATGAAACGGATTTTATTGAGGCCGTAAATTTTGTAGAAAACTATTATCAAGAATTTCCAATTGCCAGTTTAATAAAAGGCGGATTCACATTAGATACCTGTAAACTTGCTTTTGACTTTGCCATCGAAGAACACCCTTACCGAGTAGGCATTGCACTAAAATAATGACCCTAATGAATCAATTAAAAAAAATACCTGCTTTTTTAAGTAAAGCAAAACCACAAATTTTCATTTTGTTTTGTAGCAGTGCTGCTTTTTTAACCTACTGCAGCATGTATGCTTTTAGAAAACCATTTACAGCGGGCACTTACAAAGGACTCAGTCTTTTTGGCGTAGACTATAAAGTGGCACTTATCATACTTCAACTAATTGGATATGCATTATCAAAATTTATAGGTATAAAAATTATTGCAGAGCTTTCTCCACAAAAAAGGGTACAAACTTTAATTGTATTAATGGGGCTAGCCTTTTTATCATTGCTTGGATTTGGACTTGTGCCCTACCCCTACAATGCGGTGTTTATGCTATTAAACGGGCTGCCACTTGGTTTAATTTGGGGCGTTGTATTTAGTTTTTTAGAGGGCCGAAAATTTACAGAAATTTTAGGTGCTTTTATGGCAAGCTCTTTCATGATTGCTTCAGGTGTTGTAAAATCGATAGGTCTATTTTTAATTCAACAGTTTGAAGTGAGTGAACAGTGGATGCCGTTTTTTGCAGCACTTGTATTTATTCCAATATTAATAATTGGTATTTGGATGCTTAGCCAAATACCAGAACCCAATCAAGAAGATATCGCGCTTCGAACAGAACGCGTACCTATGGACGCAGCCAATAGAAAGAAATTTTTTGTATTATTTTGGCCTGGCATTTTGTTAGTAGTTGCTATATATGTTGGATTAACGGTGTTTAGAGACCTAAGAGACAATTTTGCTGTAGAGCTTTGGACCGAGCTTGGTTATTTAAAAACACCTTGGATACTCGTTTTTGCTGAAATTCCTATAGCCATAATTGTGCTTATTATTATTGG
>Ga0214921_10006537_pt1 | contig 15913 bp, 23 predicted proteins | sample LL1505_MetaG_FD_177992 | JGI IMG/M metagenome (GOLD analysis project Ga0214921, IMG submission 177992) | Freshwater microbial communities from Lake Lanier, Atlanta, Georgia, United States - LL-1505 | ecosystem: Environmental > Aquatic > Freshwater > Lake | place: USA: Georgia | collected...
ATTCATACGAAAACTATTAACAAAATCATAAAAATTTTTCATAATATATATGTATAAAAAATAAACACAAATTAAATAACAAGTAATAAATAAACCATGATAACTTTCAAACAATTCCTAGAATCACAAGAAGAAGATAGACCAACAAGACATAGAGTGTTCTCACCATACGCAATCTTTGCACCAAAAGAAAATGACTTCATAGCCGATAACCCAAATTACGCCTACAGAATAACAGGCCAACCACAAATAGATGATATCCTTCAATCGGGATTAGTAAGAGCAAAACTAGGCAAAATAAAAGGAGGAAGATCTGGGGAAACACAATGGAGCCAAGGAGGATCTAATCCAGAAAATAATTATCCAGCTAAATATTCTCCAAATAAAGATTCTTACATCCTTGTGGCAAATACAAAAGACCTTCATGATAGACAAGGAGGATTACCCAAAGAAGAATTAATCCAAGTGCTTAAATCTGACGGAACTAAATGGATTGATATTACAAACGAAATTAAAACTAAACCCATAAATAAACCATGACCACTTTCAAACAATTCCTTGAATCACAAAAAATAGACTACGACTGCCCAGATTGGCACACTCTAAATCATAAGTACACAATAGATCCTTACGGCGATAATAGAATGGACTTCTTTGACCGCAAAGGTGCTGTAGGTTTTATCACCTGGAGTATGGACGATGGAGAAGTTGAAAAAATCCATGTCGGAGATAAATGCAGAAGAAAAGGATTAGGTAGATACATCTGGGATACATCTACTGAATACGCTGAAGATAACAGACTACCAACCCCTAAACATTCATCACGCCGTTCTTATCTGGGAGATGAATTCGCAAAAGGTATAGGCGGTCATATTCCAAGTTTAACAGATGATATAGACGGATGGTCAAGCCAATAAATATTAAACCAATAACTAAAAATTATCTCAACAATACTTGCTGCAACTCTTTTAACATTTTTAATTTAGCATTTCTAACATCTTGCAAAACTTTTACGTCAGCCTTTGTTTTAGTTTCAGCATATTTAGATGCTTGCGAAATAGACTTTTCACATTCACTAACAATTTTTTGCATCACTTGTGGATTGTTTTTCAAAATTTCTAATGAATTAAAAACATCAATAACACCTTCATGTTTTGGATCAACTTTTTGAATGTTATTATTAAATATTATAGCAAATTCTTTATTTCCATCTACAGACCAGCGTTCATTTCTAAGTATTAATTTAAAATAAGTGTCAACTGTCTTGTCACCAAATTTTTCCACTGCTTCCTTACCTACATTGTTTTTTATCTCTTTTGCCTTATCAGCAATTGAACGTAAATAAACAGAATACATGTCATCAACATTAGGATCAAATTTTATTTTCTTAATATAAGAATCACTAAAAACATCTTCAACTGAACTATCCATAGGAACACTAGGCTTTGCTTTAGGAACCTCTTGATCACCACCACCCACAGGCTTTGATTGCATAGGCTTAACACCACCACTACCACTACCACCACCACCTTGTGCCTTCACTGCTGCTAAATAATCATCGATTGATTTCTGTACGTCAGCGTCCATTTGTTGATATATCTTAAGCAACCTAGCTGTTTCAGCAGGATCATCACCACTACGTCGAGCATCATCTAATTTATTACCTATCTTAGCTTTTGCTTCAATTTTTCTAAGGTTCTCTGCCTTCCAACTAGCTAAATCAACCTCGCCACCACTTCCATAACTCTTCACCATAGCAGGCTTATTACTAGGATCAGTAGGCTCTCCAGCATGAGCTTTGCCTCCCATTCCTAATCCCATACCCAATGCCGCAGCACCAGCAACATATGGCATAGCAGCTTTACCAATCCGCCTTATGCCTCCCATTACCGTATTGGCAAACTCAACATATAACTCTGGATCTCTTTCCTCTAACCACTCAGTAAATCTTTTCATGGCAATCCCCAATCTAATAATAAATTATACCCCAAAACCGCCCTTCAAATCCTTTAAAAATTGTGGCCAGTCATTCGCCTTGCCAGAATAATAAAACATCCTACCATAACCCGGACTACCCTTTTTCCTGTTCCTAAATCCCCACTGATCGCCAAACTTCTTTATCTCCACCTCTTCAGGCTTAATACCAATACTACTTAGCCTAAATGTATTACCAGTATTACCAGTACCACCAGTATTACCAGTGTTGCCAGTACCAGTATTACCAGTGTTGCCAGTACCAGTATTACCAGTATTACCAGTACCAGTATTGCCAGTATTGCCAGCTAAAGGTTTCTTCTCCAGTCCCTGCTTCACTAATTTTAACATCTCATCAACAGCTACTATCTGACCAGCCGATGCTTTAGGACGACCCTTAACAATCAAACGACTTTCTAAAGCTTTCGCTGCATTCGCACTCATCGCCTTAACACTATCTATTCTGGTTTTAATGTCATCATCAGATGGACTCTTGTCCTGCGCTACACCCGGATAATACTCGTCACCAATCAAAGGATTCTGAATGTGCATGGAACGATTGTAATCCTTATTACTCATGATCGCCTTAACTTCATTACGAACTTCATCAGTCACAGGCTCTAAAAAATATATCGTGATCGGATCATGCCTTGATCGCCAACTATCTGAATCCTGCGGAGTTTTATAATATGATAAACGCCTGCTACTCACATATTTGTCCAATTCCTGAATCAAATTAGGATTAGCTAAAGCCGCCAATGAAATACGATCCTTGTCACCAGAATTAAAACTAGCCCTTGGATGGTTGCTATAACTGTAAGGCTGACGATAATGCCAACCACCATCATTCTTAACACCTACTAAATTATTACTAACACCAGTTATACTATCAATATTTGAATCGTGGGGAACCTTATCATAATAATTTTCATCCTTCGGAACACGCAACTTTTTATACAATCCATCAAAATCTGACCCCACATATAAGAAGGATCGTAAAAATTATTATTCTTACTCAAAGTATTCACTGTGTTAGAATTGTAAAGACTACGCAATATCTTAACAAATTCCGCTTCCAATTCCGTCTTTGGCTCCACAGCTAAAGACAAACCCAGAGAAGCACTCTCTAATAACACTACACGACTTAACCACTTACCAAATTTCTTCATAGCAATCCCCAATCTAATAATAAATTATATACTTATATTTACTTCACAAACTAAAATATATTAAACTTAAAACTCAATTCTCAAATATGAAAAAAGCTCAAGCAAATTACTAACCTCCAAATCAACCGCTTGCCATGACTCAGTCCAACCATCAAACTCCTCAACAAACGCTTCAGATCCCATCAAGATTCCCTTATCCCTTATGCCACGAACAACCACACTCTCCAACTTCGATACCACACTGCCACACAAAGGACCAACCTGCTCTAACAACCTCCAACCATTTCTTTTATGATGAACAAGACGATCACTACCTTCATTGTAAATACCAACTTTGTATTGATTAGGTCTGCTTATAAGATAAAAATATGAAGGCTCAGAATTCCTAAATCCATAGTCACCACAATCAGAACACCTAGAACCACTATTAAAACTATCCAAACGAATCTTTGCTTCTCTTCCACAACTACAACGATAATTATGTGAATGTTTATTACCAATATAACTGTCATCTAGAAACTCACAACCACCTTCGGCAAAGATAACCTTTACTTCCTCTAATGTTTTCTTCTTAGTGCCACCACAATCAGAACACCTCCGACCACTATTAAAATTATTCAAACTAATCTTAGACTCTCTTCCACAATTACAACGATAATTATGTAGATAATTATTACTAACATAACTATTATCCAGAAACTCACAACCACCATTAATAAATATAACCTTCACTTCGTCTAATGTTTTCTTCTTATTACCACCACATCCAGAACACCTATGACCTTTGTTAAAATTTTTTAACCTAATTTTCGACTCTCTTCCACAACTACAACGATAATTATGTGGATAATTATTACTAACATAACTATCATCCAGAAACTCACCGCCACCTTTAGCAAACATAACTCTCACTTCGTCTAATGTATGCTTTTGCATTTCTTCCCCCTAATACACCTACACACATATAAACTAGAACTAAATTAAAAATTCTAACTCCTCCATATACCGTCTCTCCATATCCCTCCTCTCCATATCGGCCTTCCATATCCCCTCCGCATATCCCCTTCATAAAAAACTCACTTTTTAAAAACTAACAAAAGCTTTTAAAAACCACAAATATAAGCAATTTATCCATATATCATACACATATACAAAACTCTGCATATCGGTTCTCCATATCCCCTTCCCATATCGGCTTCCCATATCCACGCTAAATAACTATTCCATATGCAAACAATAAACAAAATCATTACCAATAACCCAAATCATAAGAAAAATATTAATAATAATCAATAATACTAACAAAACCAATCACGAAAATCCAGATTATTAGATAACTGAAACATAGTAACCAATTGTTCACTATTCTGATAATCATTAAATCAAATTTATTATGTAACTAAATTCATACTCCTAAAATCAAATCACCAATATATAATGATTACATAATTTTTAAATGATTTATTAAGATGTGGGACAAAGTGGGTAAAAGTGGAGAAAATTGGAGATTAATAAGAAATTAAGGAGAATAAACGAAAAAACCTGCTCCGTTAGGAGCAGGTAGTGGAGATGAACCCAGACGGGTCTAGCCCGTATTCATTTATTTTTTAGTTTTTTTATGCTTTTTTTAGCAATTCTTTATTAATTTTACACTTTATCTATGCTTGTCCTCACAAAATTAATAAAAAATTTTGAAAAATTCTAAAAATATTTTTGTTACTAACAAAAATTACCCAAATCATCCTAACAAAATCTCCAAAAATCTAAAACATACCCCAAATATAGCTAAAAAACACCTAGAAAACAAGCACTTTTGCCAAAATCGTCCCTAACAATATCAAAATATCAAAATTCAACCCCAAAAATCTCTAAATATCAAAAATAATAACATAATTTTCCATTCCGATCCATTTTTTCTTGGTGTTAACGACAATTTATTAAGAATTAACAACAAAATCTCCAATTAATTAAGAAAATCATCCGCCAATACCCAAAAATTAACAATCCACAAGGCAATTATAAGAAAAATCCATAAAAATCAACGAATTTTTTGACGCAACCCCCAAAAATCCAGTACAATAAAGGTTTTTCCTCAAAATTTCAATATTGCTAACGAAATCAATTAAGAAATTCTTAAGAAATATCAAAATTGAACCAAAATAACAAAATTAATTTTGATTATGTTAGTAACAATCACTAACAAAATGGCCCCTAACAAAATTTCTAAGAATTTATTTAAACATATTGAGAAATAAGTACACAATAGCACACTTATTGACTATTAAGTTACCACGTTGGTGACTTTTAATCTAATAAGTATAGAACGGTTCATACACATAGACTCAACTCCGTGTTAATAATGGACAAATTCGGTAATTAATAGGAAGGTACTAAAAATATCTCGTAGATACGAGATAATTCATACCTGTTAAGGATAATTTTAAGTATAGGAAGTCCACTTGTTAAGGAGACTTTTAAGTATAGCGGGTTCCCCGCTCCTCCTGGGCGATAGCTTCTGATAGTATTGTTAATAATTTGATATTAAAATTAATAATTGTTTTTTTGCTTAGTTTGTTTATACTGTTTACGGTGTTGGAAGGTTGGTGAGGAGTTTAATATGAATAAGACGGTTACCCGGCAGTTCCCTGATGCTGTTATTAATACTATTGACGCTAATGGTGTTTCATTAACAAAAAGGCAAAAGGGTGTTGAAGTTAATTTATTCTTTGATGCTACTGGCACACCCAAAGGTGCGGAGATTTATTCTCTTGACGAGGATACTAGCGAACATGCAGAGATTGGGTTAATCTTTGATGGTAAAGAGTTAGTTGATTATGATGGAGTCTTTGACTTGCCTGAGCAGATCAAAGACATGCTTCATGAATTTGGTTATAGTACTGAACAAGTTAAAGGGTTTGATGATTAATTAATGCGTACACAGGCGAAACCATGCTCTTAAGTGTGAGAGGAATTCTTCTCATGGGTTACCCAAATCATTACCAGATGATTTGCGATGGAGTACTCATAAGGTGACTGGGCATGGCGGATAAGCCTTAAGTAAGAATGTTGCAACTGGTCTAGCAACTAAGTAGTAACTTGATGGTGCCTGTTGTTTTATTGGGTGGCTTAGTTAATTCTAGGCCACCCTTTTTTCATATTAAGGGGTTATCATGAATCTTAATGTTATTGATGCAATTAACAGGCTTGAAGGAGAGATGCTTCCAGAAGTATTAAGATTAGTAAACATTGAACTATCTTATGTTCTTCCTAATCTTAAGGCAAAGATCGTTGATAATTGTATTAGTATATTTAACGATAAGATAACAATGGAAGTAGATGCAACAGAAGAAGAATTAATATGTTGGTGCATTATGGTTGTTAATGATTCATATAATGATTATTGTTTGTACAGGTCAATTAATCATACAGAAGCAGTGAAGCGGTTTGTGGAAGAAGTATTTTTCAAGAATCAGAAAGACAACTAGTTTTTTTTGTCGAACCGCTTATACTGCTGGTGTCCGACAAACAAACACGAGGGAACGACAATGAGCGACGACGAAAAGAACTACGTCACTTCTAAGATCATCGACGAAGTAAAGGTTGGCGACGACCTGTACGTCAACGTCGAATATGACTACTCAGTGAAAATCAACCAATACGTTACGATTAGTGACGTGGTTGCCACCAAGATCAACAAGTGGGATTGTGACACTGACACGGCAGTTCCGCTTGATGTCAACACGATGGACGAACAGACCTACAACGATGTCGTTGCTGGGTTTCCGATGCAATGGGTCGAAGAACGTATTAAATTCAACGAGGGCATGTAATGTATGTCATCACCTACGACAATGGAGAGAAGGCCAGGGGTTTCAAGACCTATGAAGAGGCAGTCAATGACTGCCGGGAGGACTACGGTCCAAGATGTGTGATCGGTCATGACGGTGATCTGTCCCTCGGTGGCGACAGAACGTACGTCTGGCCGGATAAGAAGTCTAGTGTTAACGATTGTGGGCAGAATGCAGTGGCTACGATTTTCAGGGCAAGCAATGTTATAAGGAGTGTGTGAAATGGCAAAGTATGAAGTGATCATTACAGAGACTCTTGAGTACACGGTAGAGGTTGAAGCCTCTAGCCTAAAAGAGGCGAAGGAAAAAGGTTACGAAGTGGTAATGAATGGTCCTGATACAGGGTATGAGACAGAAAGCTTAGGGACACAATTAATTTCGGCTTCAGTATTAGTAAACTAACAATTTTAAGGGTGGCATAGTTAACTCTATGCCACCATTTTTCATGCGATTTTTTACCCAAAGGAGTAATGATATGTATGTGTCTTGCGAAGGCCGTTCTTATCTTAAATTAGAACGGGGAACAATGGTGTTCTGGGGTAGTAGTGTACCGTACTGGGTGATTGATTGGCATCCAGAAAATGGTCCCGGTGCGTACTGGCTCGTTAATGGTGCTGGCGAATCTGCTGTCGCAGCACCAAGTGAATTAACAGAGTACCCAATCAACCAATAGATTGATGTTGAATGATTGTATAGGACATGGTGGCATGGTTAACTCTATGCCACCCTTTTTAAGGAGATTCAGACATGGTAAATTTCGATAAGAACGATTTGAGAAGCATTGGTTACATTTTTGGAAGTTATATAGACAGGAAGTTCCGAGAATGCAATGGCACTTTAGATGCCGTGTTAGCCGAACTTAATATGGAATATAAATATTTTACCGATTTGCATAAAAAAATTGAATCTGAAGGTGAAATTTCAGAAAAAGAATTCATCGAGATGACAGCACTGCTGCATCGTCTTTCTTCCTTCAATAAAGTTATTAACGAAGTATTAGTGACTTCCAACAAGAACTTCAAGATATGGCAGCAGATGCCAAATCATTAAGAGAGATGGAAACAAGTCTTAAGAATTTCGTCAATGAAACACTTCTTAATGAAGTTGAGGAAAGTAAAAACACTTTCCTGAAAGATGTTGTTAATAGTTTCTTAAGTGAAGTTAATTGGCAAGATATCGCTAAGAGTAATTACACAGAAGGAGTTGCGAAATGAAAATTGATATTGATAGAGTTATTCAAGCAATTGAAGACGATGAATGCCTGGGGTTTTGCACATCATGCGGCGAAGAAGCCCACTGTGTTGAACCAGACGCACGGAAATACCAATGTGAGTCATGTGGTGAGAATAAAGTCTATGGGGCTGAAGAACTGCTAATGATGATTCAGTGTTAACAACTTTTATATTATTATTAACCAAAGACGGACAAAAGCTTGTCCGTCTTTTTTTTATATCAACAAAATAAATTCAAGAATTCCAATTATTTCTGCTTGTGTTTTCGGTGAATACAGTGATAATCAATATGTGAAGCGAGTGAACGCTTCCAAGGTTAGTTCTAACGGAGTATGTGTTATGTCCAAGACAACAGAACTTGTAGGTACGATCAAAGGTCTTCACCACAAGGAAGACCTAATGGACATTCTCTCCCGTATCAAAAAAGGAGAGAGTGTTGAAGCCATCGCTGCTTATTACGATAAGAGGCCCAGTCAGATTAAGAAATTTGCCGAAGAAAACGGAATTGAAGTTTCCGAAACTGAATACTATGAAACCGTTGATGATGTGCTGGAAAACCTCTCAGCTAAGTTTTATAACGTAACTGGTAATGATCTTAAGAAAGTGATTCAAGATTTGCTTGATGGCGTTCATCCATCAGAAGTAGCAAAGAACATCGATAAGTCTGTTGGCGCAGTCATCAACTTTGCTAAAGCAAATAAGATTAGGCTCCCAGAGGGCCGTAGAGGGCGCAAGGAAAGCACTGCTGTCTACACTCCAGAGCAGGTCAAGAAAGTTATGGACCTTAAGGCTAAGGGCGAAAACAACGGTGCTATCGCTAACCAGACAAGCATACCCTACAACGCAGTGGTTAAGATCATCCGCACCAACAGCGGAGTAACCCGAAGAGATACGACTCCGCTTCCAGACCGTAGGGTTGTGGAGAAGCTATTCCGTGAAGGTGCGACACAAACATCTATCGCAACCCAGTTACAAGTTCCTTTGCATCGAGTGGCGAAAGCAATGAAGGAATACGGGCTTAAGGCAGTCTAATAAAAAGATTTGCCAATTCAAAGCACCCGTAGCTTTCTACGGGTGCTTTTTTCTTATAATGAGCAAAAGGAGTATCATTCAATGGAAGACTTTCAGGAATCACCCGCAGATCAATTGGTAGCCGTCCTTATGGGCGAAGGAGAACCGGAATACATACCGGATGAAGTCAAAAGTTGTTTCTGCAAATTCAATAATGTTTACATAAGTAAAAACAACAACAGTAAAGATAATTTCTTTTATGTTGTAATAAAAAAGTATTTGACACAACTTTGCACTAATAAAAATATTTACCTAAAAAAACTAGAAAGGTTTCCTGTTAAGAATCTTAAGTATGGAAATGTTTATTTAGCAACTTACACAGATGGAACTAATACTTTTAATTGTTATTTCATTAACAGACAAGGAGAAGTTTTATTAGAAGGAGGCGGAGAATTATATTCAATTTTAGAAGACTTTGTTAATATTGGTCAAGGTTGTGTTAAATGCAACTTTAATAAACGTGGTTGTGAATATTGTGATGTTAAACTAATAGAAAAGATTATTCAAGATGTTCCTAGTGATTATGTTGAATATGGCAAAGCAACATTTGATTCTTTTAATAAGTTATTTGGAAATAAAGAAATTGATGTTATTGTTGACTTCATGAATTATTACATAAGATTTTGTAGAAGTGAAGTGGTAGTTGAAAAGACAAATGTTAATAAAGTAATGGAAAGAAGTGTTAGTAATAATCCGACTGTGGAAAAGTTATTAAGTCAATTAGAAAGACTTGATCCTAAGATTATTGATTCGTTCAAATCTTTCTTAATTGATTTATTTGCTCAGAATGGAAAGATTGAGGAAGTAACAGAAATGTTTAGGGGTTGTTCTAACGTGGAAGAAACTATGGCATATCTTTGTCAGTTATTAATAAGACTGCATGACGCAGTTATTGATGTTAAGAACGGTGATGATGAAAAAGCCAGGAGCATGATGGATCTGTTCCTTCTGGATTTTTTTGAATCTACGGATTGACTCGGCGAAACATCTCTCGTACAGTCTGAACATGGGCGTAGGTTCGCCCAGTTCAGGCTTATAGGAGATTGGGCCGATGATTACCAACGAAGTGTTCAGCGAAGCTTTAGAACAGTACAAACCCCTCATCAACAAGTTCGCTACAAAATTTTCAAGAAACTACAGTCAGAAAGAAGAAGTCGAAGCAATTCTGATGACTGAGCTTTTGATTGCTTTACAAAAGCACGATGCAAAAAAAAGCAACATGCTGACTTATTTACACAATAGGTTCCGCTGGGCTTGTCTAAATCAAATTATTAATTCAGATGTTATCGATAATAAACACGAACAATCAATAACATCCAGTAATGAGGGTTCAGCACAACCCGATACTTCAGTTGATACTGAAGACATGTATGATGCTTTATTAAAAAAATTAGATACACAATCAAAAGAAGCATTGATTCACATTCGTAATGGAAAGAATTTCAAGGAAACCGGTGAATTAATGAATATCTCTCAGCAGAGAGTTCAACAATTGTTTACAAGGATTTGTGATAAAGGTCACGAGATTACAGGAAAGAAAAGATAAAACAATTTTTCCAAGTTTGCTTGTTTTTTTCTCAGGTCTGCTTATCATGGTGTTGGGTAACTAAGTTTCTTCATGGAGCGAGAGTCATGGAAAAGGCTATGGTTTTCACGAATTTTGCTTTCAAGGTCGATGGCAAGTTCAAGCCTGCTGGCACGCTGAGTAACATAATAATTGCAGAATCTAAGGAAGAGGTTCGTGAGCGTTTCAACAAAATGAAGATGGAAGTGGTAGAGAACACCATCCGTTTCTACATGGACAAGGAAGGATCGATTGCTGTAACGATGGACCAAACAGGCAAATGGGAGGACTACAAGCGGCCCATTAAGGGCGCAAAACGGCTTTATCCAAAGCATATGCGATTGGTGTTTGAGGAAGAGGCTAAACGAATCATCGAAGAACATGAACGTGAGAAAGCAAACGACGAGTGACACACATAGAACCAACTCTTCAAAACAAGTGGAATTTTCCACTTGTTTTTTTTGTTCACACTCTTACAATGATTTTGTATCGGTTCACACACTGGAGAGAAGACAATGAAACCCGAAACGCTGATCGCACTGTCGAATTTGCTGGCGAAAGCTGCCAAGGAAGTGGAGTTGGCTCCTGGTAGTTATAGTGTCAAGGAAAAGATTGTCATTGATCTTGAGGCAACAATATCAAAGCTTGAAGCTGAATTATTCATCGGCACAATTGCGATGCCGTGGAAAAAAGCAATTGCTCTGGCTCTCTCACGAGCTGGGGCAACCCGTCAGGCAATGACAGATCTTTTCAAGAGCTGCGTTGTTCAAGCAGCTACAGAAGGGTCAAGCGTAAGCGACCTTATAGCCTCAGAGATCGAAGAAATTGAAATGTGGGAGGCAGAGGTGCAAGCAATCGCCGCCGCCGCCGGATTAAAGAAACGGGCGGGTAAAACCCACGTCAAGGGTAATATCGATATCACCGTAAAGGGTGTTGTTAAGAAGAAGGCTGTTTAAGGAGAACTGAAATGTCACGATGCGAAGACTTTCCATGCTGTGGGCACGATCTGTGCCCTGATTATCAAAACGGCAAGCAGATCAACATGGTCTGCATCTGCGGAAAGAAGTTGCCGCTGACCAACCCAAGCAGCTTGTGCAACGCTTGTTTGGTTGATGCCGATGATGACGACGACTGGGAAGAAAACGACTGCCGTTCATACGGCGTAGGCAAATAACAACCCACAGCCCTGATGATCAACACAAGATCATCAGGGCTTTTTTCGTTTCTCCATATCCCTTCTTTCCATATCGGCCTTCCATATCCCCTTTGCATATCGTCTTTCCATATCCCCTTAATTCCATATCGGCACTTTATTAATCACCAACCTCTCAACCAATACACCACAATCAATCAGCATTAACAACCAACCTAAAAATAACTGTGGTTAATAAACATTCATCAACGATCCTGATCATTAATCACACCAGACACTTATTGTTAACTAATAACCTTGCTTGTCATTTATATTAATAAACTAACATTACCAGACAATTAACTAATCTAATAAACTAAAATTAAACCAAACAAATCAAACAAATATATTAAAGTAAAATCTAACAACCAATTAATATAAACCAAACAAAAACAGCCACAAAAACAAGATTCATTCAACTAAACACATTGGTTCAAACCAATGCGTACTTTGTTTCTGTTGTAGCGCAAAAACATTTGTGTGTGTGCTGGGTTCTGATTATAATGGTAGTGGATCTAGGATAATCTCCACGGGTATTCCACCAGGAGCAAGGACAATGGGAATCTACGACAAGCGTGTGTGCCACTGCGGTAGCGGTAAGTCTTCTCTGTGGCAATTGGATGGCAATGGCATTCCGTTGTGCCGCACATGCGCCGAGTGCCACGAACGCAAGATGAGTGGCTACAGGGTAGAAGTATTGGTGCCATACGGTCAGGATGTGGTTGATGAACCAATTGAACCAGACGATTATTGATTCCCAGCCTATGGTGACAAGTCTGTTCCAAGGACTTGTCACCAACTGTTACCTATTTGAACTTATTGCTAATTATTAATAAGTTCCGGTAATTCACAACAATAACAAACAATAATTATCAACCTTTGTTCTTATTAAACAATAAGAGCAAAGGTTTTTTTATTGTTCTGTGTTTTTATCATCATCTTATTTTATTAAATGCACGTTAATATTATCATTAATTTAACACACTTAAGCAAATCTCAACTAACTGTTAACACTCTTAGCGTTAAGTCTAATTATTAATTGTAACATATTAGCTCAAGTGTCAGGTAATTCTGTTAATTTTGAAGTTGGTTTTACTTGTCTTCGATTGATGAGAATTGTTATGATAAGTTACAGAGATTTGTTAGTTAATTATTTTATTGTTTTGTTAGTAACAAATTAATTTAATTTTGTTAGTAACATTAATAATTTTGGTAGTTAATTGTTATTTAATTTTGTTATGGTCTGGGAGAAAAATATTTGAAAAATATTTTTATTTTAATAGACTTTCTACCTGTCTGGGAGAATTCCTATACTTAAAAGTATCCTTAACAAGGTGCATTTTAATCTACTAAGTATAGGAATAGCTACTTCTTAAGGAGACTTTTAAGTATAGCGGGTTCCCCGCCCCCGGCGATAGCTACTGATATACTTATATTAATTAATACCTATCGGTATTAATTAATAAATATAATAATTAATAAAGAAAAACAGACGTTTTGGTTGCTACAGGCATGGGTCTGGAATGCGAATAAATGGCCCTCTCGCTGATGATCTGGTCTGAATGGGTGTCGGGTCATCTGATCGGGAGATCGTTCGCTGTGGCTCATATTTGGTTTTCTGAATATGTTGACGAAAACCCCATATGTTGAAGCACTCCCGCCTCGCGGCGGGAGTAGCAATAAACGGTTGAAATAAAAATTTTTTTTCCTTAACGAAGAAAAACGGGTTGGCATCCGAATAGGTGTTACTGGCCGAGTTTCATTGATGACGACAACCACCCACGTTCGGGCTGGCTCGCATTTTTGAAATGAACCCAGAGAGATTCTCGAAAACTATGCGTAATTCCATCTCCATCAAGTCTGTTGTTGCTTCGATTCTTTCCTCTGGCGCACGTCCCACGATGCAAAACGTGGCGGAAGCCTGCGTTGAGGCGGGCATCAGCCCGCCATCCAATGAGGCCTCGTTGGCCGCAATGGTGTCGTTGCTCCGCAAGGAGCTGGGCCTTTCGGCCATTCGCACCCGCCGGGAGCCTGCCCCGGTGGTGGAAGAACACCACCACTACGACCATCACGAAGACCATCACGAAGAAGCCCCGGCGGCCCCAGTGGCCAAATCGCTGGTTCCGGCATCAGACCCAACGCTTGTGATCGATGACGACCTGAAGGCGGTTTTCAACGCTCTTCACCAGCGCACCAAGCTTGGCCACCGGCCCAAGGCTCTTGTCGCTGGCCCAGCGGGGTGCGGCAAGTCCAGTCTTGCACGGGAATTCGCTGCCCGCACCGGCAGACCATTCTTCGAGTTTTCGGTGCCGAACATTCGTGAGTCTCGTGACTGGTTCGGCTCGAAGGGCATTGGAGACGACAATCGTCCCAAATGGTTCGAGTCTTTGTTTGTGCGGGCAATCCGCACTGAGGGTGCGGTAATTTTGCTGGATGAAGTTAACCGTTGCGCCACTGGCGTGGCCAACGTCCTGCTGCCCCTGTTGGACCATCGTGCCAGCACCTACTTTGAGGAGATGAATCAAACCATATCATGCGCCAAGCATTTGACGTGGTTCGGAACGTGCAATGAGGGGCGGAAATTCGGTGGCACATTCGCCCTCGATGCCGCCTTCAAGGATCGATTATCAACACGGGTCGAAGTCACTTATTTGCCCCCTGAAACGGAGGCGAATCTTCTGGTTCAGAGAACCAAGATATCAAAACCGGACGCTTTGCGTCTGGTCGAGATAGCCAACATCACTCGGACTTTGTCCGAGTCTGAAGAGGCCGATGCCCTTGATCACGCCCTCTCAACACGGGCACTGATCGAGGCGGCGCACATGTTGGCCTGCGGTGGGCCAAAGGCCAAGAAAACATTATTGTTCACAGTGGCAAACCATTACCCAGCGCATGGGGGTGAATCTTCGCAACGTGCGAAGGTTCTATCGCTGATCATCGGCAAATTCGGAGATCTTAACGGGTAATAACCCCGTCTCTCTCCACCACCCCACCAGATAACATATTTGGTGGGGGACTGGAGCCAGACAGGTTGTTTGGTTTTGTTTTTGTTATCAGAGTGTTTTCGGGAGATTATGAAATGTTCAATTTCAATTCATACGTTGCTAGCTTCTTCAACAAGAACGTGCCTACGGGCACCAAGGCATCGGCAACCAAAGCGTTGCAGAACGCTCTGGAAACGCTCCAAAAGCAGATTAGTCTCATAAACCCGTCCAATGGTGACAAGACGGTAACCTTCCCATTCGATGGGGTTCGTGCCGCCAATTACGGCACGAATAACATGAGCATTGTCGTTGACCCAAGCCCGATCATGGCGAGTGCCGACGAGGTGAAGACCGGAGAGGCCTTTTCTGAAGGCCTCGACCGCATGACCGGAACAGTTTTGTTAGACCAACTCATCGAGAAGCAATATCGAAAAGAGTGCATGGACGCACACTATAAAGGTAATCATATCAAGCGCACCTTCTATGCCCTTATGGGTACGAAGGCCGCTGAGACTGGAATACAGAATTGGCCCGGATTTATGGGGCCGCTTACAAAAGCAATTACTCCCACTGAGGGTGCCGATGCATACGCACGGGCGTACGCATCCAAAAAATGGCACGGCCTGAAAGACGTGTTTTCAATCCTTCACAGCAATTGGGCCACCGGCGGTAAAGCTGGTTTCGGTCCATTCACGGAAGGCCTGTTTCGGGCCTTTTCCGAAATGTGCGTTCCTACGGGTACGCTAACATTATTGGAAGCTATAGAATTGGCTTATTCAAAGCTGGAATCGATCCTGAAAAACCCGCCCGAACCGGAAGCGGGTGACAAGGGCGAGAAGGGCGAGAAGGGTGACAAGGGCGACAAGGGCGACAAGGGCG
>Ga0214921_10006538_pt1 | contig 15911 bp, 16 predicted proteins | sample LL1505_MetaG_FD_177992 | JGI IMG/M metagenome (GOLD analysis project Ga0214921, IMG submission 177992) | Freshwater microbial communities from Lake Lanier, Atlanta, Georgia, United States - LL-1505 | ecosystem: Environmental > Aquatic > Freshwater > Lake | place: USA: Georgia | collected...
TAACATTTGGATCCAATCGTTTTTGTAAAAATCGCTGATTGTTATTATAATAAAATGGTAGTAGTTCGTCATATTCCATAGGTAAAATATGGCTTCGATATGTATTCCAGTCTATATTGAATGTTCCGTTTTTTTTGATTTTTCTCTCCAAATCATTTGTGCTACCTAAAAATCCTGTCAATTCTTCTGTACCTTCACGAATAGCTGTTTGTAAATGGGTCTCTTTTCCCTCTGATCCACCTCCAAATTCAGCCCAACCAGGAGTATCTGCGAATTTATTCTCTTTTCCAAATAAAAAATACAATTTGTTGTTGTGAATGGTTGTTGGTAATATACCGGCACCCATTTATATTCTATTAATGTTGTAATATTAAATTATATAATAATAAAATATTATAACTTTTTCACAGATTATGATAGCGTTAAAATCTCAATATATAGTCATTTTAACTTCTATTTATTTTTTATATATTTATATGCTAAATAATAACATAAATATCCTGTACATAAACCTATAGTACCTCCAACCAATACTTGTGTGAAAAAGTGTTTTTTGGTATAAATACGCTGAAACATAGTGAACAACATGATTATCAAATATAGTGCTGTTATTTTGGTATTTTGTAAAACCATGATTATATATATCAGAGAGAACGCGGTTTCCTGTGAATGTCCAGAAGGCATACCAAAACGTTCGTATTCTTTCCAATCAATGGATTCACGTTGATTCATTTCTAATTGAAACAATTTCATATTTTCATTGGGCCTTGGTTGTCTGAATATTAATTTTAAAATGCTGTTTAATATATAGTTTAATACAGCACCTACAACGTAGAATACTAGATATGTTTTTTTATTATATAAAAAAACGATTGTCAATAAAAATAAAACCTTATTCCCATAGTCATAATCCGTTAAATAGTTTTTATTCATTATCAAATTGTATATGTTATATATGTTATAATATTATAATATAATATTATTATAAATTTAAGATGATCAAGTAAGATCATATAGACAATTTGCTATCAAATTAATCGACCATGAAATATCATTTAACTCTAACTGACGTCCTGTATCATCACATAAAGTAATCTTTAATTTTTGAACATCTACAGGACCCATATAATTTCTCACAATTGATTGTAATGAACCGCCGAACTCTGTTATAACTTTTCCAATATCATTTCCATTTTTCACTGGAAGTACTGCAAAAACATCCGAGTTAGTAGGTGCTTGTGGAAAATAATTTACCCTGTTGCTGTTATTTCTAATAATTTCATTTATAGTATAAATTTGTGACTGTGTTAATGTTCTTGGTGCACTAGGTAATATATTCTGCGTTTTGGTGTAATTTATATTTAATTTATCTAAAATAATATTATCAGCATTAATATCATTATTAACAATCGCATTATTTGTTATTGAATTACTGTTATTAATCGGATTATTGCACGAATAAGTTAGACTTTTATTATAATAAGATGGTAATTTAAGATTATTATCATATTCAGTTATTGAAATTAAATTATTATTTAGATGATTCTGTTTAAAATCATCTATAATTAATATTAAATATCGCGTACCATTCAAATCTAATAACGCAGGAGGTACATTTCCACTTGAAATTACATTTACAAAAGGTGATCTAAAACCCAATATCCAACCCAATGTTTGATTTATATAATTAGGCAACTTAACACCACAATTCGGCGAATTACATTCCAATAAAAAATTAAAATCAAAAAAAATTATTTTGGTAGTTTCGTCTATTGCGAAAGAATCTTTTTCTTTCTTTTTGTATACTCCTCCGTACAAATTAAATATTATTTTTCCCTGTGTTTCTTTATATGTAAATGGAGGGGTTGTAGTAGAGTCAAATACAAACCCAGCTTCCACTATTTTTTCATTCAACTCAATTGTCAATGAAGTAGGATTGTAATTTCCAGGATCAATTCTTATATTTACCACGATATTTGTTTTTGAATCTTCTATCCAAAAACAGGTATTACCCAATTGATTGTTTATAATGTACCATGAATATGGTATTTGATAAGAATATAATTGTAATGATAATAATTTTTTTAATGGTTCAGATAGATCCAATATAAAATCAGTATTTGAATTAGTACTAGTATGTTGTCTATATTTACTATCGATATTAATAAAAGTTGAATAGCTAGTTTTTAACAATGGATTTACTGTGCCTGGCACTTCTGATGGTGCAAATGTAGTAACTATATTCGGTATTGTTTGATTAATTACTGGTTCGTCAATATTATCACCGTCCACTAACAAATTAGATGATGTAGCATATCTATTATTATTTATTACATTAGCTGGTGTTATGGTAGTTTCAGGGTTATTGTAATTGTAGGTAGTATTATTTTGATAATTATTTTTTAAATTTATTAATTTTGTTTGAATTTCTTTAAAAAAATTTACCATTTCTTCGTCATCATTATTTTTAAATTTACTAATATAATTAGTTGTTGCGGTTAAAATGTGATCGTTTGATATTGATTTTAAAATCTTATTATCATCTTCGGTATTATAATCTGTAGTATCAGGAATTAAACTCAAAATTTTTAAGAGATCTCCTACTCCATAATTACCTACTACTAAATCCAATGGTTCATTTTCATTTTGATTTTCATCAGACATATTTTAATTTATTCTCTATTATTATATTTTTTAAAAATTGTGTTTAATCTCCTTTTTATAATATCTATTTTTTTATTTTCCGAATTCTCAAAATTTATTTCTTGATCCCTACTATATATTTGTGAATAATATTTATCAATTAATTTATCTGGAACTTTTGTAATTCCAAAGCCTCGTTTTAAGTGGGTTTTACCTTTAAATAATATCAATTCAAATAAACTTAAAATATCGGGGTAATTCGATTCTAAATAATCCCTGTTTACTCTGTAAGAAGATCGATAAACAAATCGATTATAATTCCCATCCGAATATATTTTATAATAATAATCATAAAATATTTTATTTTTTATCAATCCGATTCCCTCTATTCGATTCAATGAATTGTTCATTTCAAATATATACAATGTAGAATCTTCTGGTATTTTAGAAGATATTGCTTGTGGACATCCGTAGATACAACCGTCATAATGTAATTTCTTTCTATAATTCACATTTTCATTCCATGTGTAATTATTAAATCGTGTAGATGCAATGGTTATTTCTTTTGAATTCATTCATTAATTGTGCATTATACTAATCCAAATAAATTTTTTAATTATGTTCAATTTTTATTATTATTTTATAAATTTATATTATAGGCATTTTTAAATTTAATGCATTTAAAAATTAACGATAGTGTTGATGCATCTAATTTTAATAAATTAATTTTTTTTGTTAAAAATTATAAAAAACTAATATCGAATAATTCAAATAAAAACAACGAAGAAAATAAAAAAATTTTAACAATTTTTGCATGTCATGCAGATAAAGAAATTAAATTTAAAACTATATTAAACAATATACAATATTTAATGTACCCAAATAATGAAATTATTATCGTTAATAGTGCAAATGAATTGTATAATAATGAGTTAAAAAATTATTTAGATAATCATGATTTACTTAAAAATATCGTAAAATATGTAGAAATTCCAAATGATAAAAATCGTGATATAGGAAAATTTGTTTTTGTATTAAATAATATATTATCCGATAATTCTATCAAAAAAGATTATGATTTTGTTGTTTTAGTAAATGATTCAATTATTATTAAAAAATCATTGCGTTATTTTTACAATACGTTTATTAAAATAAATAAAGAATTATTTGCTTATAATGATAGTAGTGAAATAAAATATCATTATCAAAGTTATTTGTTTTCCATTAAATTCAATGCTATTCATAAATTAATTGATCATTTTAATAATAATAAAAATGATATTCATGTATATATGGATTTAGTTTTAAAAATAGAATTAGAATTAGTTAATATTTATGCAAACAATTGTGATTGTTTTTTAAAAATAGCAAATTTACCTATAAATTCTGGTAAAAATATTTATTTCAACAATCATTTTTTATATAATATGTTATTTAGTTCTGGAGTATTACCATTTATTAAATTACGTGCATTGACTAATGATGCACGATAATAAAGAATAAAAAATCAATTATATAATCTAGTAGTTTTTTTATATTTATTTTTAATGTGCAATTTCTTTGTTTTATTATTATTATTATTATTATTATTATTATGCAATAAAACATTATAAGATTTTTTATATATAATAGTTATGCTGTTCAAATCCTGAAACATGGTTATCGTTTTTTTAAATACAACATTTTCTATACTTGTGATTGTTGATAAATAACTATTCGTTTCTTCGTAATCCTCTACTATGGGCACTTTATTTTGTAATAAATTCAATAGATTATGTGATTCATTTGTATAATTGTATTTAAATAAAAAATTCAATTTGTATTTTTCATTGTTTATTTCTTTGTTTTTGACAATTATTTTAAACAGCTCTTCTTTGGGTAGTGTGTTAGAATGTTTTTCGTTAAAAAAAAATTTATCTTTCTTTACTTTTTGTATTGCATTTGATTCATTTAAATAAACAAAATATATGTTTATAAAATATAAATTTTCCGAATAATAATCTTTGTATATACCATCTTCTTTTTCAAAATTATGAATCCATGATGTATCTAATTCATTCAACAGAAATTCATCATCATTTGCAGTTTCAGTTGTAGGGTTTGATGTTGTTTGAATATTCATATAAATATCTATTTACATATTTATATAAATTATTTGTTCAATTTATACATATTGTATTTTGTTATAGTGTTATAGTTAAATATCGTCCTCATCAATATCATCATCTAAATCAATATCCACATCCAAATCTATATCGTCGTATAGTATTAAATCGTTTTCAATTGTTGGGTCAATTGGTTCAATTGTATTATTTTCATACTCACTAGTGTTGTTATTTTTATTTTTTATTGAATTTTTGTAATTATTATTTGAATATTTATTTTTGTAGTAATATCTTGAATATAAATATGGTGAATCTTTTGGTAAATAATCACGAATATATTCATCTACACCATACTGATCGATAAATTTATCCCTTCTCTCCATTATACTTCTTATTGTTTTATTCATACCATTATGTAATTTTAAATGTTTAATATTGTACGGATTAGGAATATTTTCTGCTTCTTCTACAAAAAAATTGGAATTTGTATCAGAATTATTATCACTGATATCATCATTATACATTTTTTTAGGAAAATTATGTGCCATTACTTTTTTTAATTTTTTATCATAATAAATTGTACATAAACCTGTATCCTCTGGTTGTTTTTTTTCTTCTACTTTTTTCTTTGTTGCATCTATAAAATTAAAATTATTGCTGTTTTCTATTTTTATTTTATTATTTAAAATTGGAAAATCACTAATTGAATCAATGTTTATTTTACTTATACCGATACCGATACCATTATTCATTGCATTTGAATATACTGCTCTATTTCTCTTAAATGTATTCATGTTTTATACATAGGTTATTTATTTTATTATGTTTAAATGGTTTATAATATATCGTTATTACTATATTATCACATATGGTGTTATACTAATTACGATTATCAATAATAAATGGTAATAATTTGTTTTTAATGTCTAATAAATTTATACGAATTGTTTGGGTTGAATATCCCATTATTTCAGCAATTTCTCGATTTGAACGTAACATCTCAAAATCATTTGAATATTTATAATACATTATTCTCATTTGTAATGGTGGTAATTCCCTAATTTTTTTCCATATTTCTATTTTCAAATTTGTATCATCTTCAGTTTCTAACCACCTGTTTTTATTCGAATATATAGAATTGTATATTGTATTTTCCATTAAATAATGATCAAACCCAATATATATTGGTTTCAAATATATGTTTTTCATTTTTCTATATTCTTCGTGTGTTTTCTTTTTTTTGACATACGTTTTCGGTAATGCGTTAATTGGTAATAATTTCGAAATACATTGTTGTAATTCATGTTTGATATAAAAATCGACATATGTTATAAATGTATTATTTCCATTATATCGTTTTATCCCTTGATATAAACCAAATAAAGAGTAGGATACAATTTCATCTGTTTTTATATGATTACATTTATGCAAACGTTTGAAATGAATAGCCTTGGTAGTTGCCCAATCTTTGTAACTAGTAAATAATATACTATTTATTTGCTCTCGCATTTCGTACGTAGTTCCTGGATGCTGAATTATATATTTTATTCTTTCTTGTGTAATTTTGCTCAAATTTGCACATAATGTTGTTCCTGTGAGAAATAAAAAAAATAATATATATAAATACATATATTATTTACACATATAATTTTTATATTTTTTACATAATATATTTATTTGTTTATAAATTTTCTATAGACCATTGTACTAGTAGAGTATATTTATATATCATCAAAATTAATATTCTCTTCTGTTTCATTAATCTCATCCTCTTCAGTTATAATACTATTGTGTTTAGTTTTAATAATATCATCTTCTACTAATTGCTTATATTCTTCTTCTGTAGTATCTGAAAAATGAACAATATCATCGGTTGCATATTGATTCGCAGTGTCATCCATGTCAAAAATAGACCATGTTATATCCGCTGACTTTTTTAATCTTTCTACATCGTAATCTGAATAAACCTCCAATAAATCACATTTTTCTAATTTTTTTGAATTTTCAAAATGCGTTTCCCAGTCTCTCAAACCAACCATAATAATACTTTTCATCTTAATTGAATTATCACGTTTTCCTCTACCTCTATATTTACCTCGAATAATACAAAGACGTTTTATATTATCACTACATACTACCTCGCACATTCCATTTCCGAAATCTTTAGAAACTTGTGCGTACATTTCCCCTTCTTCTTCAACCAATCGAAGACGATGACTATGTTTCTCCGCTGCTGAAATTACATTTTTACGAGCTTGACTTTTATGACCACTTCCACCTTTAACATTTTTCACCATTTTGTTAGTATTTTATTGATAAATTATTGTAAAAATATGAAAAATTATTTCAATTTTATTTATAATTCCAAAAATCAATAAAATACTATTAATAAAATACTATTAATAAAATATAATATACTGTTATTATATATTTATTGTTAAAATGGCAAACGCATGGATTGAATACATTAAAAAGGTAGCAAAAGAAACTGGTAAATCATACAAAGAAGCAATGAGCATTGCTAGTGAGAGAAAGAAAAAAGGTACAAAAATAGAATGTGAAATTACATCTACTAGTAGTTCAGGTAAAAAACAAAGAAAAACCAAAAAGGGAAAATCCGGTAAAAAAACAAAAGGTACTAAGAAGAGAAAAGGTTCTTCAAAGAAACGTTAAATACAAAGATATCGTAAATTAGTGTTTAGATAATCTAATATCTGATATTTAGTTTCTCGTATATTATGTCGTTCGTTTGGATTACATAATATATATTTCATAAACATATCAATGAAACCTTTCCAAAATACTCTAGAATCATCTGATAGATACGTGATTGTCTTTGTATTATTTAATAAAAACTCTCTCAAAAAAAACATATGAAATCCATAGTTATCCCATGTATCTGTGTGATTTAGAAGAAAATCCAATGTTTGTTTAATAGGTTTATTTTTTAATACTTGCAAATAGTTTATGCTGTCATGATAATATTTTTCTTTTATATGAACCGTTACATTTGCAATTATCGAATGGTTATCTATATATTTTTTTACAATTAACTCTATTTGATTGTTTGATAAACTATGTATATGCGCGTTTTTCTTCAAAAAATCAATGATAAATACCTCAATGGGATCATTCAAAATGTTTTCGTTGCACAATTCAATTGCCACATTTGTTTTTAAATATGATTTTTCTATACATTGGTTAAATTTACATATAAATGGTCTCTCAAATTGATTAAAACATAGATTCAATTTGGAAAAATTGAATAATAAAATATCATTGTGTTGTAATATTTGAAGTCCGTCCAATATAAAAAAACAAAGATTAAACATATTAGATAATAACTGTTTTTTATTGACAAATTTATCGAACCATTCATCGTAATTGAATATAAAAATACTATTTGTTAAATTAGCAGAAGTGTTTATTAATTTAAATGTGTTGGTTTGGTTGGTTTGGTTGGTTTGGTTGGTTTGGTTGGTTTCATCTATTCTCTCCCAATATTCCAAAGGTATTTCTTCATTTTGTAGTTCTGATGATTGTGAATCAAAATTTACATAAGACAATTGTTTTTTAATATGAATTGTCTGAAAATATAAATGAAAAAATGTTATTTTTCGTATTTTATCACTAAAATAGAGTTCTTTTTCTAAATTTTTATCCGATTTTAATATCATCGTGTTTTGCGACTTTTTCTCTCTATGTTCTCGTTGCTTTCGTTGCAAATTGATTATATTATATCGTTTTTGTGATTCTTCAGACAATATTTTCATTATTTTTATAAATATAAATATAGTATAAATATATTTATATTAATATTCGTATTTAACAAATATCATTATAAATACCATTAGAAATATGATTTCAAATAGTTTTTTGTTAAGCAGTAAACCGTATTTATTTGGATGCGAATATGATAATATTATTACTATTAATATTTTACCCAGAGGACCACTCGCAAAAATAGTACGACAAATTAATTTTTCGAATAATAAATTAAGTGATTTTTCAACATACGAAAATACGTGCAGATGTGGATATGCATTATTGTCATTACGTGGTATAGGTATTTATGGCATTAGTAATTGTAATAGTAGAAAAAAACATCATTTTATGACTGCTGATGAAATACCTGATCTGTTTTCATTTTTACTCTCTAACGGATATAAAATAGATACGAGTTTGACAAAAATGATGAATAGTAGTAATATTCAAATCAATATGAACAATATAATCGGATTTATTACATATATGCAATAATTATTTGGTTTGTGTTTATGTTTGTGATTGTGATTGTAATTGTTTTTCAAAATCTACAAATCCGTTACTTTTGAATATGTTAAACGACGTACCTAAATGATTTTTAGCAATCATGAATGTTTTTTTCTGCATATCACTCATATTTTTAAAATATGATTGAATTATTTCTCTCCATTGTATTGGAGATTTTTTTATAATTTCTTCATATTCGGACTCAAATAGTAGATATTCTTTTGTATCTTCGTTGTTAATAATATTTAAATTGGACATTGATATATTTATATAAACACATATATTTATTACCAGTCTTCAATTTTTTTATTAATTCATCATTTCGTAATTATGTAATGATTCTTTGATTGCATTCAAAATATTCTCACGTTGCTTGTCTAGATTAACTATTTTTTCTTTTCTACCACCTGTCATATTTGTACTATTAGAAATAATATCATTTAGATCGATATTTTCATTTTTGTATTTATTTAAATATTTTACATAAAAATTAATTATTTCTGGTTTTTCTAAAATAAATGTAACTAGTTTGTTTTGTTTTTCCAGAATCTCTGCTTGTTTTTTTTGTTCTATTATTAATTTGTTTTTTGTATTTACATCATTCATTATTGATTTGTTTAATTGTTGTATATTTTGTTGCGTAGAACTTGCTCCGGTATTAGTAAGTTGTGCCAATGTTGTCATAGCTTGTACAATAGAAGTTAACATTTGAGGAATATCATTAAGTAAAGATATTCCAGGAATCATATTTTGTATAGTCGTTGACATATTATAAATTATATCACCTAAAATTTCACTAACTTCTTGTGAAAATATACCAGTTATAATATCAATTGACGGTTTGGATGCACTTAAGTAAACAGCCAAAACTTGTGCATTATAATTGAGTATCTTATTTCTCTCATCTGGATCTTGTATTGAGTCAGCCATTTCATCCAACTGTAGTTTCAATTTTTCTGGATTATTCATTTCTATATTTAACAAACTAGCTAGATCATTTATTAAATAAGCTGTGGGTTTAACTATTACATTAGATAATGCGGATTGTATGAAATTTGGATTATTTTGAATATATTGTAAATATTTTTGAAGTTGCTCGGATTTTTCACTAGATTGACCAGTTTGTTCTGTTGTTTCATCGCTAGTTTCGTCAGCTGTTCCATCTGGATCTAAACCCTTTTTTATATCTTTACCCAAACCATCTTTATCGTCACCTGAAACGGTTATAATTCCTCCAACACCATCACTCGGATCTTGATTTTGTTGTGGATCAATAGAATTAGCAGTTTGTTGTCCATCATTCAGCAATTGATTTAATTTATTTGCGTCATCATTTATTTTATTTATAATACTCATACTATCTGTAGCATTCATATCTTTCATAGCATTCATACCTTTCGTAATATTCATATCATTCGTAACATTCATACCTTTCATATCATTCTTACTAATCATATTATTTAAAGTTGAAGTTGAAATTGGATCTATTGTTAATCCACCTCGTTGATAGTTTTTTGTTTTGTTATTTTTACTATTTTTACTATTTTTTCTCATTTTCTTCATCGTCTTATATTTTTTATTTATTTTCATTTGTGTTTTATTTTTATTTATATTTTGTTTCTCTCTATTTCTATTATAATGAGGTTTTATTTTTTGATTCTTGTTGCATTTTTTTAAATTCTGCAAAAGTCATATTTAATCTTTTTATTATTTGCTTTTTGTCTATTTTTTTAATGAAAGAAAAATTTATTATTTTACCTTCTGAAATATATTTATTTCTATTTTCTTTCACTTTTTTATTCGATTGTGTTATTTTATTAGATGTATTTTTTTTTGCAATCATACTACTTGATGGTATTGAGTTCGGATGATTATAATGTTTTAATTTGGCGAATACATTTTTTTTATTAATCACTGGTTTTATTTCTGAAATAGTCGTATCCACTTTAATTTCATCTTTAATTTCATCTGGTTCGACTATTTCATCTGTTTCATCAGTGTAAATACCAGCATCTTTACATTGGAATGTTATTATGTATTTTCTAGCTACAGTTTCTAAAAACCTATATGGAATTGTACTATCGCTATAATAAACAAATCCATTTTTATCATTGTTATAATAAAATATAACGTTGCCTAGTGGTGTTGTTTCCATTACAAAATTATTTTTCAAATTTTCTTTTTCGTTTGTTGATAATTGTCTAGGTTCTAACGTGATATATTCCTTTTTATATTTATCCTCGTATTTAATTTCTTTCACTTCTTTTAGTTGTGATTCTCTATCTGTAAGTGTGACTGTCTCTGTCTCTGATTGTTCTTCTTTTTCAAATGTTACAATTTTTTTTGTAAAATTCATTATCGATTTATAAAAAAAGAAAAATGCGACAAATATTTGCATTGACCGTAATATATCGAATAAATTCATTCTATTTATTTACATCACGATGTAATATTTAAATTGTTTTTGAATTGTTTTTGAATTGTCTTTGAATTTTGTTATTTACAAACAAACTTTATAATTGAAATACAATCGTTGGTTTATTTTTTGTTGTTTCTCATTGAATAATTCTTTTTTTCGTAATTCAAAAAGCACCGCTATATCATTCGATAAATCAGGTAATTTTATTAATTCATATGTTTTTTCTTCCGAATCAGGATGCAAACGCACTAGACATAAATCGGTTACTTTTTTATCATATTTCGATTCTAAAATTGCTTTATATGTATTCAACTGTAAAGCGTAATGCCAAAAATTGGAATCTGGATATTGACTTATACAGGGTGTAATTGCGTATTTATTAAAAGTGTTGATTGTAGATATATCTTTGCATCTTTTCCAATCATAAATCATAAGTGATCCGTCGGGATTTTCGTACACCATGTCAATAGAACCCGCTAGTTTTAAATCTTCATCGTAAATCGTCCATTCTGTTCTGTAAGGACGAAATGTTGCATGATCTTTTACAAATTCAAGAAAATATTGCCATTCTGGTGTTGGTTGTAATTCTGAATCTTCATGGTTGCATTGATATTGAGTTAATAAATCATCGTGTGTATAATTATGTAATTTTGTATTTACATAATTATTCATAAAACATTCTATTTGAAAGTGCATGTCTGTTCCTGCTGAAGAAACAGAAGCGCCATTGTCCGACCATTTTTTCTTTATTTCTTCTGCTGTCATACCCCAATATTTGTGGGATGAGTTCCAATTTTTTCCTTTCATCATTTTTTCAATTATTTTGTTTGAATCAAAATGCGGAAAATGTGAATGATTCCATGTAGTTACTGATGTATAGTTTGAATCCGCGTCGGATAATATAGTGTATTTGTGAGTAGGTTCATAAAATTCAATATTTTTATCACGTGGATGAGCATTAACAGAAGAAAGAGTTGGTAACAGTAATGATGTATTCATTTTTATCGGTACTGTTGTCTTTATTATTATCTTTATATGGTGTTATGTAATAATATTTATATAATCAATTTTTATTGTTAATTATCGTTTACATTCAATTTTTTTACCGTTTCTTTCAATTGTTTAATTTCATGTATTAATAGTGGTATCAATCCAATATAATTAACCGATTGATAATTATCATCATCTTTATTGCCAGAAACTAAAAAAGGGAAATGTTTTTGAACTTCATGTGCTATTAAACCTAAATCTAGTTGGTTTAATATTTTATTTTCATATAAATAGGGTTCTAAATTATCGACACTGTAATTATTTTGGTTTGGTAATTCTGACAAAGGAATTACGTTTTCTTTTATTCTATAATCTGATGTTTGAGTAAACTGACTTGCTTTTATAACACCACTTGCTGTTAAAGATAATCCAGTTTGAACAGTTTGAAACCACAGTATTACGACACCTGAACCACCAGGTTCTCCACCACCTTTACCGCCACCACCACCTCCTCCAAATAAATTCATTCCCGGTATTCCTCCATCGTTGGAGGTATTCGCATTTGCCTTGCCACCACCGCCATCTGGAGAACATCCACCTGTTCCACCACCACTTTGGGTTGTTGCTTGGTTACCACCCCCACCCCCACCATCCTGAGTACTACCCCCACCCCCACCACCAGAACCATAATACCAATTTGTAGTTTGAATAGAATGTGTAATTGAATCATAATAAAAAGAATTGTAAAACCCGTTACCACCATTTCCATTGACATTTCCACCGTAACCTGTTGTATTTGATCCACCTCCGGGATGGCCACCTGTTTTTCCAGTACTACCTGTTCCAGTATTTCCACCGTATGCAATTATGTTTATTGCACCACCAATTATAGAGGATGATCCACCTACACAATTTGGATAATTTTGATTTGCAGGGCCACCAACACCAACATCAATATTATAAATTGTATTTTGTCCTGCTGTAAAAGACCCTCCAGTAACACCACCCCCACCACCACCATTGGGCGGAGAAGAACTTGTACTATTAGGATTTCCTCCACCGCCACCTCCTACAAGCAAATAATTTACTGTAGTTGAATTTAAAAATTGAATCGTACCAGTAGTACCAGTGTTACCACTATTTCCAAAAACATAATATGTGTAACCAGGAACATCTGTATTACTTGTATATAAATAATTGGTTACTACTGGTGCTTGTGGTTGTGTATTGATATTTACATTCCCTGAAATATCCAATGAATATTGCGGTGTTGTATTGTTAATACCGACATTTCCATTATAATATATACCGGTAGATCCATATAATGACCAGTAACCGGTTCCTGTGGGACCAGTATCACCCTTCAACCCAGTATCACCCTTCAACCCAGTAGGTCCAGTATAGCCAGTAGGTCCAGTAGGTCCGGTAGGTCCGGTTGATCCAGTATCACCATTCAAACCAGTATCACCTTTTAAACCTGTATCACCCTTCAATCCTGTGTCACCTTTTAAACCAGTATCTCCTTTTAAACCTGTGTCACCTTTTAAACCTGTATCACCCTTCAATCCTGTGTCACCTTTTAAACCAGTATCACCTTTTAAACCGGTATCACCTTTCAATCCTGTATCGCCTTTCAATCCTGTGTCACCTTTTAAACCGGTATCTCCTTTTAATCCAGTATCACCTTTCAATCCAGTGTCACCCTTCAATCCAGTATCACCTTTTAATCCAGTGTCACCCTTCAATCCAGTATCACCCTTCAATCCAGTATCACCCTTCAATCCAGTATCACCTTTTAATCCAGTATCTCCTTTTAAACCTGTGTCACCTTTTAAACCGGTATCTCCTTTTAAACCTGTGTCACCTTTTAATCCAGTGTCACCTTTTAAACCAGTGTCACCCTTCAATCCAGTGTCACCTTTTAAACCAGTATCACCTTTTAATCCAGTGTCACCTTTCAAACCAGTATCACCTTTTAATCCAGTATCACCCTTCAAACCAGTATCACCCTTCAATCCAGTATCACCTTTTAAACCGGTATCTCCTTTTAATCCAGTATCACCTTTCAATCCAGTGTCACCCTTCAATCCAGTATCACCTTTCAAACCAGTGTCACCTTTTAAGCCAGTATCACCTTTCAACCCAGTGTCACCCTTCAATCCAGTATCACCTTTCAAACCAGTGTCACCTTTTAAGCCAGTATCACCTTTCAACCCAGTGTCTCCTTTCAAACCAGTGTCTCCTTTCAACCCTGTATCACCTTTTAAACCTGTATCACCTTTCAACCCAGTGTCACCTTTTAAGCCAGTATCACCTTTCAACCCAGTGTCTCCTTTCAAACCAGTGTCACCAGTAGCGCCTTTGTCACCTGTATCACCCTTATCACCTCTTGATCCGTCATCACCTCGTAATCCGCTGTCTCCTTTTGGTCCAGTTGGTCCTGTTGTACCTGTATCACCTTTCAATCCAGGTAATCCGCTGTCTCCTTTTGGTCCAGTCGGTCCAGTTGGACCTGTATCACCTTTCAATCCAGGTAATCCGCTGTCTCCTTTTGGTCCAGTCGGTCCAGTTGGACCTGTATCACCTTTCAATCCAGGTAAACCTCTATCACCTTTTGCACCAGTAGGACCAGTAGAACCTTTTTCACCAGTAACACCTAAATATATTGGAGTTACATTTTTAAATGAAATCATCACGAATAATTTTGTATCTATATATTGGTGTTAAAATTATTATCTTATTTATACAAATAAATTATATAAATAGGATAAACGGTATTATATTTACTTTTTCTCATATATTTTTATTTTTTCTTTGTTTATTTTTTCTTTGTTTATTTTTGATCGTTCTTTTAATAATTTTATCTCATGAATTAGTAACGGAATTAAACCTATATAATTAACAGACTGATAATTTGGACCATCCTTTTTTCCAGAAACTAAAAAAGGAAAATATTCTTGAACTTCATGAGCGATTAAACCGATATTTATTTGATTGGACAATTTATTTTGATATAAATAGGGGGTTAAATGATCTACTTTGTAATTATTTATATATTGATCAATAGGAATTGGATTTTCTTTAATTCGATAATCCGATGTAGTATTAAATTGACTAGCTTGAATAATACCATTTGCGGTTAAAGAATTAGAAGTAGATAATGATGTATTTATATTTACATTACCAATTACATCTAACGAGTATGATGGATTTGAATTATTAATACCTACATTTCCTTGGTAATAAATACTACTTTCTGCAATTTCTATAGTAGTATAAACATTTGAACCACTACCATTTTGATAACACCCTGATACAGTATTGTCATTAGGAGAAACTACAACACGTTGCCATTGTAAACCGGATGATTGTTTTAATTCTATCCATGTTATACCAAAATCATGCGAATAATATATTACACCTTCTATTAATATACCAGATTGATTAATAGATTGCCCAGCACAAACATATTGATATCTACC
>Ga0214921_10006539_pt1 | contig 15905 bp, 11 predicted proteins | sample LL1505_MetaG_FD_177992 | JGI IMG/M metagenome (GOLD analysis project Ga0214921, IMG submission 177992) | Freshwater microbial communities from Lake Lanier, Atlanta, Georgia, United States - LL-1505 | ecosystem: Environmental > Aquatic > Freshwater > Lake | place: USA: Georgia | collected...
TTTATATTGGGTCAAAAGTAGTGATTCGGTGCTTCGAGTTATGACAGGATGTTATGGGTTTGCTGACAGATTGTTGTATTGACGCGAGGTTGTGCCTACCGCTGGTAGTAGTCCGAATCAGAATTGGGGGGTGCAGAGGTTACAGCCGAAAAGCATGAATTTCAGACCCATCTGGAATATTGGGGTAAAGATTTCCAAGTTGTTCGGGTTGTGCATCAAAGGAAGTTTTTATTTCCCTCTTCCGCTGATGTTTAGAAGTGCCCTTAAGTTTACATTTCTCAGTCTCACTTTGTGCGCCCCTGCCTTTAGTCAGCAGTTCGGCGGAATTCGAGGGCAAGTAGTCGATTCCGATTTTGGTCAACCGATCGGCAAAGCATCCGTCATCATTATGGATACCCCTTTCGGTGCCATCACCGATGAGCAGGGCAATTTTACCATATCCGGAGTTCCTCCCGGTGTGTACGGCGTCCAAACTAGAGCCTCGGGTTATATTCCCAAAACCATGCCACAGGTGGCTGTTACTTCAGGTGCTTTTAATGATCTTCAACTGGAAGCCGTCGCCGAAATTGAAGAAATGGAAGAGCTCGTTGTTCCTGGCGAGCTCGAAAAAAGTTCAACATCCGGCCTGCTCGTTGAACGCCAAAATGCCTCGGCCGTTATGGACATGATGGGCCAGGATCTCATTGCCCGCGTCGGGGCGTCAACAGCAGGGGATGCCATTCGGCGCATGGTCGGAGCCAGCGTGGTGGATGGAAAATACGTCGTGGTTCGCGGTATGCCCGACCGTTATGTCAACACCCTGCTAAACGGTGGCCGCCTCCCCTCTTCCGATCCCGATAAACGAGCGATCAATGTCGACCTCTTCCCTGCCAGCACATTGGAAAGCCTGAACCTCTACAAAACCTTCACGCCCGACCAGCCAGCAGACTTCACCGGTGGTAGCGTGGACATCCGTACGCGCCAGTTTCCGGATAAGCCCTCCTTCGGCTTCGGCACCACAGTGGAATACAACTCTCAAGCCACCTTCAACCCGGACTTTCTTGTAGATCCAAATGGCGGAACGGGCGTCTTTGGGATGCGCGCCAACGGCCGGATGATCCCCGAGAGTGTTACATCCCTGCCGTCCAGCGTTCTTGCCACTCAACCCGAAGTGATCACCAACCCGACTGGTACTGCACAGGCTGCACAGATCAACGATGCGATGCGCAAGATTTCCCCAGTGATTGCTCCTCGGACGGAGGCCCCAGGGCCCAATGTCTCCGTCAACCTGCAGGGAGGCGATACCGTGGGCGATGAAAACGACGGACAAATGGGGGTTCTTGGCGCTTTCAGTTGGAGAAAGAAATACACATTCGACCCGCAGGGAACCCGTGGAAACCTAATCCTATCCCCCGGTCAGGGTGGAGTGATTACCCCCTCATATGAGGCCCTCAACCAAGCTCAAGGCAACCAAGACCTCCTTTACGGTTCCCTGCTGAGCCTCTCCGGCCAGTGGGAGAAAGACCAGACCGTCGGAGCCAACCTCATCTTCAACGAAGGTGCTACCTCTTCCGCCGCTACCCGCACACAAGAAGAGATCGTCAATAACATCGCTACTCAGCAAATCCTCCAATACGGGGAGAGAAGCCTGCTGTTCGCGCAGTTTCACGGTGATCATCTCTTTCCCGAGGCCAACGGGCTTGAACTAACTTGGAACGGAGGGCTCGGTCAGGCCAAGCTTCAGGAACCTAACCAAACCCAATTCAGTTATATCTACAATCCGGTCGCCAACTTGTACGATATAGGCGGTGCCCAAGCCTTCCAACGGGAACTAACTGAAAACAGTTACTACACCATTGCTGACTTAACCCTTCCTTTTCTTAAAAAAGATGACAAGGAAAACATTTTTAAAACAGGTTGGTACTACGACAACGAAAAACGCCCCTATCAGCAGTCGTCCTTTCAATATAAGTATGGAGGCTCAGAAAGTCCTGCTTACGGCACTTACCCCACCTCAGATGATCCTAACCCTAATGTTCCCCTGAGTGATGTCTTCCTCGCCCAGTACAGATCCGGCTTGGTCAACCCCGCCGGTCCTGACGGTTCCCACCCACTGAGCTGGTCTCTTGGGAACACAGGGGAAAACTTCGGCACCTACTACAATGCCTTTCAACAAGTGGCCGCCAGCTACCTGATGGTCAAATTCGAGCCATTTTCCAAGTTAAAGCTCCAAGGTGGAACTCGATTTGAAAACACTGTCCTTGGAGTCAACGGGGCACCGATCAAGGGCAACAATGCAGTTCTCTTTCCAAAAGGCACGGACAACACCATCAAACAACTCGATCTTTTGCCCGCGGTGGGAGCCACTTTCGAGCTTTGCGAGAACGTCAACCTCCGTTTTGCCTGGTCCCAGACACTTGCACGCCCCTCCTTCAAGGAAATCGGCCCGGTGGTTAGCAAAAATTTTGCGGCTGCAGAATTCTTTGTCGGTAATCCATTCCTTCAGCTATCCCATGCGAACAATTATGATTTTCGCGCGGAGTGGTTCCCCCGTTCAGGCGAGGTCATTTCGGCCAGCCTTTTCTACAAGGACATCCAATCTCCGATGGAGATGACCAGCTTCAATGCTGGCGGCGAAACCTACCAACAGTACGAAAACTTTCCTAGTGCAACAATTTATGGAGTCGAGGTAGAGGCTCGCAAGCGACTGGACCAGGTTTCAACTTATCTGAAAAATTTCACCCTTTCCTTTAATTTCAGCCAAATCAAAAGTCAGGTTCAGATGCCAGACACTTCCATTGCGCAAAGGGCAACCATTGGCCTTACGGGTGATACCCGTCCACTCCAGGGCCAACCCAACTACCTGATCAATGCCGGCATCAACTATGACAACGAAGAGTACAGAACCTACATGGGACTTTTTTACAATGTCACGGGGCCTTTCCTCTACTCGGTCGGTAATATCAAACCCAACAGCACTCTTTACACCCCAGATATCTACGAGCAACCCGCCCCCTCCCTTGATTTCAATATTACCCAGGGGTTGACAGAAAATTGGAAGATAACTTTTCGAGGAAAAAATCTTTTGAACCCCATCTTCCAAAGAACGCAAAATTTCGGAGGTCAGGAGTTTACTTACTCATCCTACACCAAAGGCTGGGATTTAAGCCTCAACACCACATATTCGTTCTGATTCAAGGTGTTGTTTGGTCTACTCCACACCACCGTTCCTCATGAACAACTTTGAATAGTCATCAGGTAATCCGGCACGGATTTTATCCAATCGCTTTCTGAGATCAGCATTGGGCTCTTGTTTCACAGCTGCGTGAGACAACAGAACCTCGACAGCTCCAATCGCTTTTGACCTCGGGTTTGGGTTCTTCTCCGCCAAAGTTAATGCACGATCCCAAAGTTTTGCCGCAAGTTCTGGATTGCCAGACTCCCACGCTCCTTTTGCCAGTGTTGATAAAGCGTCCATTTGAAAATACTCGTCCATGACCGGCATGGGAAACGGATTTCCAGGATCTCTTTGGCTGATCTCATCCACACGTTTCTCAATCATATCGGCAGAGCTTTTTGAATTTTCCAGTTTAGCACGAACATAAGCAGCATCCGCATAAGCTAGGTCAAGTAATTCAAGCCTTGGATTCAGATGCTGAATTCTTTCCATTCCTGCGTCATACGAACGCTTAGCATCTTGCGTTAATCCCAAATCGGTCTGCATTCGAGCAAGCCTCATCCAATATACAGGTCTTCGGAGCGTAGTTTTCATCAGGTTAAGCCCCATTTCAATCTCACTAGCAGTTTGCCTAGCTTCTTCTTTTTTACCTAACTTTACGTCACCTTCCATCTCCGCCAGCAGCATTTCTACGGTCATACGGTCGGAGGAGACTGCACTTTCCCCATCTCTTAAGCCTTCAAGATTCGCAGAAAGGTTGGCAACGGCGTTTGTAGGATTTCCCTGAATCATAGCCGGTTGCCCACTTGTTTTCGGAGGCAATTCTCCGATTTCGATGAGCTTCTCAAGCCCCTTCACTCCTTCGGGCGTCGACATTCCTTTCGCCATTTCTCGAGCTGCTGCATAATTACCAGAGGCCATCGCTGAGCGAACTAATCGTGCGACAATCGTGTCCTGTTCCACACGAAGTGAAACGCGGTACAGCTCGAAAGGCGCAGGAAATAGTTTTGCCGCTTCATCCTTTTTTCCCTGTGCAACAAGGATAGTTCCGATCTCCGCCCAAGAAGTTCCACGTTTATAGTTTGGAATGCTTTTTGAGAGTTCCTTAGCAGCTTCAATCTCGCCGGCCTTGGCGAGCTCACGAACTGTTGCTTCCCTGGATTCAGAGATCCGCTCTTCATCTCCGCGAACTAACTTCTGCCAATCTTTAGCCTCGATCGACAACTTGGACTGCGGCGATTTGTGCGCGCACCCGCCAAGAAAAAAACTGAAACTAAAAACTATCAATAACAGATAATTCACAACTGTGTCCTCTAAAAATAAAGGGGCCCTTGGAAACCCAAGGACCCCTTTATATGAATTGTATCTAGAATCAATAAGCCATCACACGGAAGAACAGCGGAGTTTCAGAGATTGCCGCAGGAATCGCCGCGTATGTACTTTCAGTAGTGGAGCGGGCCCCAACTGTTGACGAAGTATATTTAGCGGTCTGCGCAGCGCTAGCATTCAATCCGGTATTGACCGTATACGGGTAACTCGAACCCGTTCCGGTGACAGTTGCCAAAGGTCGGTAGAACTTATTGTCTACTGAAGCCTCAACACTGTATTTGACGCCAGAAACAGTATCGAAGTTAACAACAGGTTTACCACCGCTTACTGTAACAACAACTACGGGGGCTATCTGTGTCGCCCCAACTGTGCCTGTGAAGACACCTGCCTTTTCAAGCATAGTCCAACCACGTGCCCAATTATTGTCGCGGAAAGCCCCAAGGAAGTCCGCACCTTGGCTTAGATTCCCACGGGTAGGCAACGAGCTGCTTGTACCAGTGAGATTCACAGCATTGCGAGCATCACTTGTGCTCCCAAGACGGAGGTCCAACGTTCCATCAGTGCGGTTATCAATTGGCACAACATAGCCAGGATCCAAATTGAAGGCATTTCCGTTGGAAGTATCTCTCGTTGCACCAGTCGTTGAGAAGGTTAGGGACGATGAGATAATCGAATCTACGCACTTCCGATAGTTTGCACTACCTGAGGCAGTAGAGTATGCACCTGTGGTACCATACCAGTTATAGGGGCGAGTCCCTGTACCAAGATTTCCGTCGCTATTCTGGTCTCGGCCATTGGCACTTACGAATTCACCTTCAGGCATGATGTTCGACTTACCAGCTATTGCCCAATTGGCATCGGATGTACGAGTAAGCCAATTTGCATATGTGTATTTACCAGTCTGATATGTTGCATCAGCTAGCGTACCAGGAACGTTACTCACAAGAGCTGAGTAGCCTTTTGCCAAGCCAGTGCGGTACCAAGCACAATTTCTGAACAGCAGGTCAGGCTCACCAGGTCCATCAGTTTTGGTAGTCACCAAGTCATCAGCGAGACCAGAGCCATCATAGCCACCAGTTGTACGTGTAGTGATCAGATGGTTGATTGCATCATTCACATTAGTAGCAGGGTCAGTGGTATTAACAGCTGTAGCGACAATGGTCGGTCCAGCGTGAGGCACATCCATCCATATTGAATTGTAGAACTTCGCTGCAGCTTTATCTCGCAAATTGGGACCATCCAATGGAGAACCACTGGAACCAGTTCCAGACCTCATCCACCCGCTGGGACCATATCCCCGCCCAATTCCGGTATAATTGGCATGTGTTACGACAGTCATGGGAATGGCCAGTGAAGTCATGTCGCAATTTTCTGGACCATCGGTTTCAGTTAACTGATCACCAGCATTCTCATAACGCTTGCCCGTACCCGTGCCATAGTTGTTTGCGCTGGGTGTTACGAAGGAGGTGAAACCGCTTCGATCGCAAGAATTTTGCAACTGAAGAAGGAACTGGTTTGCACTAGTACAACCTTGATCTGAATCGAAACCATCATCGCCACTGAATGCACCGATAGCATATTTGACGCCAATGCAACCACCGAAGAACTCGTTATCGTCGTCGGCATTGCCATAGGATTCGGTAAAGTCACTTACTGTCCTTGTGCCAGTTCCGCACCATGTGAAGCCATTCAACTCCTTGTTAAGAGCAATCACGAACCCACCATAACGGTTGCTTACAAAACGGATACAGCCAGAAGAATCAAGATCGTCATCCCCACCGTACCAAGTGTAACCGGTGTAACCAGCCATACCTTCAATAGCCTCCGTTCCTCGGCACAGGGTTGAATCTGATAACTGAGATCCCCCGCCACCGCCATCAACAGCAGCAGTTGTTCGGGCATTCATGTTAGCAATTAACCGCGCGGATACGTTAGCCCTTCCAGCCGCTACAAGCCCCCCGTACAACGCATCCCATTTGAAAACGTTGCCAGCGGTAACAGAAGGATCTTTCGAGTAGCCCCTAACTGCAGAGCTCGCAGCCGTACCATCCGCGATAGAGTATTCTCCAGAGCTACCAATTGTTCCAGATAGCAAAGCCGAACCAGTCACGGCAGAGCCTGCCGAACCGCTTAGTGTAGCCCTAAGGATTCTTTGAATTCCATCTGCGCCAGTGCCCGCTGTTGCAAATCCAAAATTTTCAACAGCCGGTATCGTATTCACGCCTCCCGGCACATTAGGGTCATCCATCGTTGTCATAATGATCGGTGCATCGACTGTGCCCTGAGCCATAATTCTGCCGCCCCGATGGGCGAGTAACGCGCCAGGATCAGCAGGATTGATACCGCTGGAGGAAGTTGTTGTTGGGTACTCAAAGCGGATGAGTGTCCCTGCGTCGATGGTTAGTGTAACTCCCGCTTTAATAATTGTATTTCTCGAGACAATGTAAGTCTTGTCGCGTGTCCATCGCTGATCGGCTGAGATCAGAGTTGCGTAAACAGTAGTTGTCCCTCCATTGCTTGTGTTCTCTGTAAGCCCATTACCCAAATTGGCTACATCGACAAACTTGGCTGCATTAGCCGATTGAAATGATCCCGCCGCAAATGCGGCTACCAAAATTAAAAATAGGTTTTTTTTCATTTTATTTATTTCCTTTGTTTGTGTTGTTCTTAGTTAGATTTTTTTGCGAAATTGTCTGACCCCTGCCAAGGCTAATCCGCCGACGAGCAGAAGCAGGGACGATGAAGGCTCGGGAACGTTGGATGTAGATATCGAGCCATAAGTCCCTGTGCTTGGAGATGTAGCGCCATATATCGCGGTAACATCTGAAGATAAGGTCAAGAAGTCGAAAGTACCAAGAGCGGCGGCAGCGGGATCGGCATATGTAAAACCAAGGTCATAGAGTCCCACTTCTTGCACAGTGCCACCGCTGGAGTAAGTCACAAAAGCCAAGGCGCGATTGTCTTTCGTCGCATCAAATATGCTGGTGAGCGCGGCGCCTTTGCGGGTACCAACAGAGCTATCCGAGCCCCAGTACTGGTAAAAATCGTCGCTATCAGTAATCAAACTTCCCTGGACAGGCGAACCCCAAGACAAGAGTGTTCTCGAGTTGTTGCCGTACCATAACGCAAATCCATCAGCACTGTCCGCGCTTGAGCTCTTCGTAGTCAAGGCAAACAATCCACCGTTTAGTGCGCCGAATGAGACGCTGAACGTATCTGCAGCGTTCCCATTCGCTTGGCGCTGAATGGTGGATAGTAGATTTGCTGAGACTTCAGTCGGCGCAGCATTTGAGGTAACGGCTCCAGCCAAGAAGCCGATTACTGTTAATAGAGCTGATATTTTTTGTTGTTTCATATTGCTTTTCCTTTTGTTCGTTACGAGCTTCTGATGCGGAAGAACATCCGGTTCGTCCATTCAGAAACTGAGTTGATTCCTGGGTTTGTAAATGTGACATCGAAATCTGCCGTGCTGGATACGACCACAGCCTTAGAGCTCCAAGTGCTTGCTAAATTTGCAGTGTATTCGAGTGTATATGTACCTGGAGTGTTGACCGCAAATCTATGTGTCACAGTTGTAGTTGTACCTGAAAGAGAGGGTGTTCCGCGGCTTTTCATCACAAGAACAGGTGTAACCGTTGTTGCGGACGCGGATACTGCTTTCGTTCCAACTCCATCAGGATTTGTCGTGCCCACTAAAGCAGTAGCGTCGTTACTAGTTGCCTCAATGCTCAAGCGATCTGCAAATCCATTCATGATGCTTGGCAATGGACTATTGAAGGAGTAAACACCAAATTCGTTCGACGAAGTTGGGGTTTGAATCCACAAAAAAGCAGTTTTGCCCAATAGGCTTTGGGAGGCCAGCGTGCCTGTTGTTGGTGACATTTCAAGTCCCGTTAAGCTGTTTGCGGTCATGGATATTTCAAAGCTATTTCCCTGGACTGTTGTAGAGGCAAAACTGACCCAACCATTCGAACTACGGAAGGCCTGCATTGCTGCCAATGAATTCGCAGAGGCTAAGGCCGTTGTTATGGCGCTCACACTGGTAAATCCGCTCGAGTAAAATAACCCGAAATCTACCGTTGTTCCGTTAGGCAAAGCTGAAGTTGTGTCCGAGAGAAAGTTACCCCCATAGTAACCAGCGATCGACACATCTAGGACGGCAGCTGGGGATCGGGAGGCAAGCAGCAATGCAGCGGCTGCAGCTGTCAGCACTTTAGCCAACCTTTTATCCGTTCTAGATTTCATTTTTCAGCTTAGTTATAGCTTTAGTCGCTTATTCCTCAATCTGCTAAAGGGCCGGTGCAGGTGCGATCGTGAGGATACAAGCTGCTGAGCCACCAGGCTTTACAAACACAGAGGTGAACTTCGAGATGGTTGCAGATACCCGGGTGTTCCCATCGTAAGCACTTGGCGTGGTCGACGTTCCACCGATTTTGTAATATGCAAACGCCTTAGTACTCGTATTCCAGATGCCATATTCGTCATCAGAGCTACGAGGCGTACCTGTTGCTCGGTTAGGAGACTCTAAAGCGATGGTCGATGTGGTAAAAGTGGCGTCTGTTACGCCCGGATTGGCCAGCAGATATTTTCCGCCTCCAGTCGCCACAAAGCGGGAGCGGGCGGTCCGATAATCCCCAGAAATAGGAAAGGTAATGGCGGCAGCGCTCCGATTTACCACTAGAAAGCCCTTGCCAAGTCCAATAGGTGCGTGATTGTAGTTGCCGCTACCAGTGCCCTGTCTCCAATTATAAACGGTACCCGATCTGTTGATGTAGTAGGTGGAAACGGCTCCGGTCGCGGTGTCCAACAGCTGAACCTGACCCAGAACAGTAGTTGCTGTGGCGAACCCGCCATTTCCAAATGGATTTGTTGCAGATGCGGTACCGAGCAAAGAGCTGATCGTATGAGCCTTACGCAAGGCCCATTTTGTCGTAGAGGTAATGGAGGAAGCCGAGATTCCAGCAGATGTAGGAATCGTTCCCTTCACTGTAATTGTGGTGGAGGTACCCCCAGTCACATCTAAGATTAAGCCGATCGCGTCGCCGTCGAGGATTTCGCACACATAAAAGGAGTCCACATTTTTATCTGTGTTTCCAAGTGCGGAACTTGCAGGCAATGCAGGCGAACCACCAGCTGTATCTACAGCAACTGTGAAAATAGCGTTCGACCCAGTGTTATCCACTGATGTAATCGTTCCAAAAGCCTCCACAGGCCTTGCGTACGGAACGCCGATAAGAGATGTAGTGTTGGCAGGAACCGTAAGGGTGCTCACTGCCACTGGGGTTGCTAGACCGGCAAACGAATTCGTGGAAATAAATGCTGCGAGCATCGGAATGACGCAAGTAGCGACGGCTAGTTTAGATAATTTTGTTGCTGTGTTCATATCGGATGAGTTCTCCTGGTTAAGGTTAATTGATGATTGAAACTGGTGACCTATGTTTTGATTCACCCGATAAACTTTGCACCTTTCCGTTTTTTCTCAACAGGTTTATTGTGACATTTGTGTGACGGAAGATGGCCTCGAACTGAAATAATGGTGCTGATAGTAAGTGGCTTACAATCGGACCCTCAAAAATGCCATGATTTTGTTGCTTTGATTTTTCTCCAAACCCCCGCGTCTTCACACTAAAAATCAAAATCCCGAGATTGATTTTGTGGATTCAAAATTTCTTGATGTGACGATTTGATGACGAATCGCCCCCCACCCTAGACTCTTCGGCATACATGTGTTTAGTTGTGCTTTATGCAGCTCCTCTGTTGGCTTGGTTCTATGTATTTTCTAGCATCCTCAACGGAAAGGCTGAATGAAACGAGGGCTGCCAAGCCGTGTAAGCTTATTTTATTCTTGTTCTCCTTCTTCCGTGCATTGAAAAAGCCCCAATTTGCGGGATTCACACCCATGAAGGGCTGGATGATTTTAACGGTTTTTTTTCTCGTGTTAGTTTCTGACGTTTCTCGGGCACAAGATAGTGTCTCGATCTATTCTCCGATCGCTACAGGGGCAGACGTAGGACTGACTACCCTGAGTGGAGGTTCGCTCAATGGATGCGCAGTTCGCGTCGGCGCCTTCTCGGTCACTCCAACCCAACTACTAAACAACTTGGCGGGCAAAACTTCTGCAGCGGAGGTAAAGTCAACGATCAACGCGTCTTTTCTTGAGTACGGGACTTTTGTTATGTCGGATGCATTTTTGCAGGATCCGGATCAATCCATCATCAATGTGACTAACCCGATCGGGGCGAATCTAAGGGGTAAGGACATCTATTTAGTTTTCTATAACAACGCATCCCCCACCTCCGCCTCAGAAATCGGAATTTTTCGAATGAAAAATCGGGCCAATGCAGACGCAATCGGCATATTTCCCACACAAGCAGGTGCGCTAGGAAATCGAGAGGCGTATTTTTTCATTGGGGACATAGAAGGAATCTTACCAGCACAAGATGCTTTAAACCTTCTGACGGGCCAGTATGACCCTTTGAACAGCAGATTTATATTAGGCTCCATGGATGGCGGAATTGGAAAAATCACAAGTCAGACGAGCTTAAAGATTCCCCCAGGGAGATCCTCCACATATTGGATTCAGGCCAACCATGGGCCTGACAGTTTCTCCGCCGTGAATCTCCCCACTTGGGCTTCCCTTGGCTCCTATGGGGTGATCACTTTTACTCCCCCTCTGGGAACTTCGGGGACCTATTCCATTGACTTAACTGCATCCAACTCCCTTTCTGGAAAAACAGCCACAGCGACACTTCAGGTTCTCGTTCAAGAATCGACCCTCACTTTCATCACCCCCCCCAATTCGATCTCCGCAACGGCGGGAGTGGCCATTACTCCTTATACATTCCGGACCAGTGCAACAGATCCTGCCAGCGTGACCTACAGCACGGCAAACAGCCTGCAGGGCCTATCGCTCTCCACCAGCGGCGTTCTCTCCGGCATTCCCCTGACTGTCGGCACGAGTAACGTGACCATCCGGGCCACTTCCGGTGGCGATTCCGGAAGCACGACTCTTGCCTTGGCGGTAGCTCCACCGGTGATTGAGGTTCCCGCAGCGGATCTTACGAACGGAAAGCTTGTGGTCACTGCAGGTATAGCCAGAACCATCACAATAACCAAACCAGCGGGCTTTACCGGCCTTACCGGCTCAATCAACCCTCCCTACACTGGAGTCAGCTTTGACGGCAGCAGTCTGGTGGTGAGCGCAAATGCGCCCCCTCTCATCAAAGGCAACGACAACGTCTTGCTTACGCTGACGGCTACCCGAGCGATTGGTGGAAGCTCGGTTTCTGCCACTACAACAGTCCCGCTAAGAATCGTGGTGCCTACCCCAACGAGGCTTACCGGACCGAGTGAATATGAGGTGGATGTAGGCCAGCTTTTCTCCACAACAATCCAAACGGATGTGGGATCCTACGCCAGCATGACCTTTGACAACTTGCCTACGGGTTTGAGTGGCCTGTCTGGAGGGCTGATTACTGGGATCAATCGGAGCACAACATTGCCTTACGAATACTTGGTGCCGGTTCGTGCGAACTCAACCGGACGCTATGAGGGGGGAGGGGTATTTACAACGACTGTGACTTTTCGGCTCAGGAACACAAGTGCGCCTTACTTCAGCCCCCTGACCAGCCGAGTGGTAGCAGGTGTGGGCAGACCTGTGGCCTATTACATTTCAGCGAATAATTCCCCGTTCCGTTTTGCCGCTGCAAATCTCCCCTTGGGTCTTTCTCTCAATGGAAACAAAATTTCAGGCTCCCCTGTTCAGGCGGGAATATTCCCCGTTTCGGTAACTGCCTACAACTCTTATCGACCCGGCTCCACCTATCCTGCCTTTGAACAATCTGGCTCGGGGACGATCATCTTTCAAATAGCCAAATCTGCACCGCCAACCGCCCTTACCCCAACAAGTCCAGGAATCCTTGCAAAAAATGCTCCTGTTTCTCTTTCTGACAACAAATACCTTATCGATGCGGAAGCGAACGGTGTTTACGTCAGTGCCATCGGTCTTCCCGCAGGAACAACTCTGGACAGGACCACCGGCAAACTCGTAGGCACGCCAACCACTCCAGGCCTTTACAGCGTAACCGTTTTTATCCAAAACGCCTTTGGCTGGATCAGAAAAGGCGTTGCCCTAAAGGTTCAATAGACAAGGCAGTTCCATGAAAAACCCTATTCCAAAAAAACTAATCTTGGCAATGGCCTTGCTGGCCGAGTTGATCCTCATGTCATCTCAAGCCCAAGAATCGATTCCTTTTTTAATGAATACGGCGACCCAGTTCGAGCTGGTCGGATTCCCAATTCACAATCCCGCCTTGGACTCAGGAAAAGTCCAATCGGTTAGCGGGACTCTGGTCCATTGGTCTCCTGGGTTCCAGTGGACCTCTTTTGGATCAGCCCTGCCCTTGGGGGAGGAATACTACGCCGAGGTAGTGGGACCTTCCACACATCCTTGGCTGGGTCAGCGATTTGAGTTGGATGAGAATGCCACGCGGGTTCGCTCCGACAATGGGCTCGTATCCGTCATTTCTCCCTTGAACACGCGTGGAATGCCGGATCAGACTTTGATCGGGGCAGATCTTCAGATCCGGCGTCACCTTACGGTAGACACCCTTTGGGGGGAGGCGGTGCGTAACCGCATCCTTTTTGGCAAAGAAAAGGAATCCTCTTTCCTCTTTTCCTTTTCTGGTGGCTTAAATGGGAGCCGGATCATTGTCCCTAGCCTTGATTCTGCCAAGACTTTGCGCTGGCTGGATACCAAATCCCCCGCCTCCAAGATTCTCTCTCCTCTGGTTATCCCACCGGGCACTGCGGTAGGAATCGTTTTCGGAAATCAAAGGGGGTTGCCTCTGGCGGTTTCTGGTGCGGTTAGAAGTTGGCCAACGGCCGCACCGCTTCAATCTGGAGAAAATTTTCTCTCCTATCCCTACTGCGCCGACCTACGGCTCGGGGTGGATTGGGGGAGCAGGAAAGAAGGCTTTAGCGGCGCGACAAAGCCATCCTCGAGCCAAGACCGGCTAGAGATTTTAGTGGGAACTTCACGCCGCTCTTACTTTCCTGAATCGCAATCAAATGGTCGTATCCGTTGGCGTCTTTTCGATCCGACGGATGTCTCAGGAGGCTGGGTCAATCCTCCTGCTTATTTGGATCGAATCCCGACCGGCCAAGGATTCATTCTTCGAAAAATCAAAGCCGACCCAAATCACTTCTTTCACCCCCCCCAACCTTAGGCCTCCTTTTTCGAATGAAGGAAATGTGATGTGACATTTCGATGTCTATTCACACATTCTTTTTTGTTTCCCTGTTAGGGACTTGAAGCTTCTTTCCATTATTTCACTCTCGCTCCATGTGCCGATGGGGTGTGTTTCTTTTTGCCGCTCTACTCCCAGCTATGTCTGTGCGGGCTGATGATTCCGCCAATCCCCACCCCCTCTCGAAACCCCCTTCTCTTTTGACCGATCCGAATGCAGAACTAGTGGATCAATCGCTCCCAGGGACCAAGCCGGGAGAGTTGGCTTCTTCCCCAGCGAATGAGGAAACGAACTCTCTTTCTCCTTACTATGTGCGGACTGGGATCGGCTTAAGTTTCATCACGAACGTGGAGTATCCAGATTTCGGAATCACCGCCAATGTCCCGATGGCTCCGGGTTTTGCTACGGGAGTAATGTTGGGGACCCAGTTCCACGAAAACATCGCCTTCGAAATTGAGGGCGGCCTTCTTTATAATGCCGTTTACTCGAATCAAACAGGAAACATTACCGCCACCTCTATGTCCCAGATAACCAATGTTCAACTGTTTCAGGTTCCGATGATGGGAAATTTTGTTTTTAGAACCGACCCCCTCGCCAATGCAAAAATTCGACTCGTGGCTGGAGGAGGTATGGGCGGTATTTTTCGTCAAATTTTTGTGACTGGAATTCCGGACAACTACACCGAAAGTCAGACTTTAACGGCTTACCAAGGGTTCGGGGGAATCCAGATCAATCCTGGAGAGCCCGACCTGATGGTCGACGTCCAGTTCCGCTATTTGAATTCGATCGGGGGACAATCGGTTCCTTCGATGTCGTTGATGGGAACAGTGACGATTCGCTTTTAGCACGAGCTGGCGATGAATCCGATGTCTCACTCAAAGGTCGCCAAGAACGCAGCGCCCCTCACAAGAACATGGTGCTTGTTGATGATGATGTTTATTTATGGATCTCATCTTTTTGCCCAGAGATTGTCCCTCACGGACGTGCAGGCGCAACCCGTCACGGGTCCAGGTCCGGGATTGCGGATTGCGCTCGGCGGCACGATTGACTCTGACATGTCGGTCGCCCAGCGGGACACCCGAGATTATCCCCAGACGAACATTAATCCCCTCTTTTCGAATCAGGTTCAGTTCAATGGAACGGTCAGCTACGAGTCGATCGGTTTCAACCCAGGCTTCCGTTTTGATTTTGCCCCTGGCTATCGATTAAACGAGTGGATCAATTTCGAGTTTGAGACTGGATGTATCTATAACACCATTGAATCGTATACGATCAGCGGAAGCGGAACTTTCACTGGGGTGAGTGGAGATCCAAATCTCAACGGAACGATGAAGTTGGATGCGCAAGGATATCTTTTGCAGGTGCCACTAATGGTGAACGTTGAGTTTTCCTACCCGATCGGGGATGGTTGGCGACCGTTTGTCGGTGCAGGCGCAGGAGGCATGTTCCAAAAGCTCACTATCGGCACGATCTCGGGAACGATCAACTATCAGGGGGATTTTAATCAGTCGAACTTCATGGGGGCATGGGAGGCATTTTTAGGGTGCGGGTATCAAGTGGCGCCGGGTTTCGATGTGTCGATCGCCTACCGGGTCGATGGGGTGCTCAGCCCTGATTTTGGGGGCTATACGATGCAGAATTTTTACACTCAAGCGGCCGAGTTTGAGATGAATTGGAGGTTTTGAGCCCTGCTTCGCTCAGTCTCGGCAAGCTCGCTGAGCTACGCAGGGTTTGCAGATTCAGAGGTTATGGGGAGAAGGGATTAAGGATACGATTGGATTTTTAATTGTGGATTGTGGATTGGGTGGGGTCGGATGTAGTTTGCTTTTTCAACTAGCGCTGGCTGGAGAGATCAGGGGGATTAAGGAGCGGCGGTCCCGGCGGTAGATGGTGAAGTCTGAATCGGTAGTCCATACTTGAGCCTTGGGAAGAAGTTCGGACATTCGCACGAGGCAGGCGTCGGCAAAGGACATGGGTACGTCCGCATATCGTCCGATAAGACTGCGGAGAAATCGAACTTCCGGTTCAGCAGCGAAGCGGGTTCTCAGCACACCACGCTCGATCATTTGAAGAAGTAAGCTCGAGGGGATTTTTCCGCGTTGCAGAAGAAAGCAGGCCTCAGCTATGACTGCTTCACAAGTTAGAAGAGGTTCGGTGAGGGTATTCATCAC
>Ga0214921_10006540_pt1 | contig 15903 bp, 3 predicted proteins | sample LL1505_MetaG_FD_177992 | JGI IMG/M metagenome (GOLD analysis project Ga0214921, IMG submission 177992) | Freshwater microbial communities from Lake Lanier, Atlanta, Georgia, United States - LL-1505 | ecosystem: Environmental > Aquatic > Freshwater > Lake | place: USA: Georgia | collected 2015-05-28
AGCAGCTTCTTGGGCTCGGGCAGATTCTTGGGCTCGGGCGGCTTCTTGGGCTCGGGCAGATTCTTGGGCTTGCACTCGGAGGAGAGCAAAATGACGGACGGCTTGCGCGGCGGCGCGCGTGGGTTCATCCGCTGCGCCTTGTATGGCGAGCTCAAGCCACACCAATGCCTGTGCGTCGTCTCGGGCAATGCCATCGCCTGCGCTCAGAAGTACACCGAGGTGGAACTGGGCGTAGGCGTGGCCGCGCAAGGCTGCGCGTTTGAGCCATTGAGCCGACTCGCCGGGGTCTGCAGGCCCACCAAAGCCCTCCGCTAACATGGCGCCCAAGCTACATTGTGACCACAGGACGCCCGCTTCGGCGAACACTCGCGCGCGCGCGCGCTGAACTGCCGGCGTGGCCTGTGGCAATTGGCTCAGCCATTCCACGCTGGGCCCTGGGGGGCCGCAATCGCGCCGCGGTGATTCGGCCCACGTGAATGTCGTCGCGCAGGCGAAGAACAGGGTACCCATGGCCATCCGCAGCTTGTGAAAGGAGCCTTGATAGCTGAGCACAAGTGCGCTAACGCTCATCGTTCGTCACTCATTTGTAATCGAAACTCGACCCAAAAATACATATAATGCTCCGCTCTGCTTGTGCTCGTAAGGCAGGTTATCTTTCCTGCAACCGATCAACTCCCACTCACTCCCCTGAGTCGCTAGGAACACATTATGACGCTTGCAAAGTCCTCCGGTCTCAAGATTGCGATTGAGACTCAACCGGAACAGCGCACGAAGCTTCCCGCCGTTGCGCGCTCGAAGGGCAAGGTTGGCCAGGGTGTTGCCCAGGATCAGTTAACCGGATTTGGACAAGAGGCGGACTCGGTTCGCGTGGCTGTCCAGGCCGAGGCCCCGATTGGGCAAGAGTCGTCGACCCAGCCGGATTCAAGTATTTTGACGTGGCAGACACCGAACGCCGAGCCCACGGTCGATCTCTCTGCGGCGATGCAGTCGTTTACGATCCTCGCTCAAGCGCCGGCTAGTGTGTTGTCGGATCTGCCAGCTAAACAAGCTCAGAGCATGGCGGCCTCGGCGCAGTGGATTTCGTTGCCGGCGGCCGGTCTGGTAGCCGTCGGTGCGGTGATTGCGGGCGTGGCGGGCGGGTCCTCCGGGTCGGGCACTCCGGTCGACCCTGCGAAGAAGGCTCTAGACGACAAGCTCGACGCGATTACGCTCGGGCTGAAGGTGGATTCTGGGCGCGATAACAAGGACCGCGTAACCAACGACGGAACGCTGGTGCTTAAGGACGCCAGCGGCACCTTCTTGGCGACCGATCCCGCGGGGCTGCAATACAGCAAAGACGGCGGCAAGACCTGGGTCAGCGATCTGAGCAAGTTTGTTCCCGATTCGGGTGATAACAGCGTGATCCTTCGACTCCTGGGCGACAAAGACCTGGTTTCGAAGTCGAGCAGCCCTTTGACGTTCACATTTGATAATGTCGCACCTGCTACGCCGACCGTCGGCCTCAAGTCTGATTCTGGCGCGAGCGCGACCGACAAAATCACTAACTCCGTTGCGGGTGCGGCGGACCTGACCACCAGTACCCTCGAAGCAGGGGTCCGTATCGAGGTGAGGGCCACGGCCAACGGCGCGTTCAGCCCGATATTTACCCCGTCCGAGGGGGTCAATACCGTTCAGATCCAAGCTGTTGATTTGGCCGGTAATGCGTCGTCGCCGAGCGAGTCCTACACGTTCACCTTCGATTCCACGCTCCCGGCGGTGCCAACAATTGGCATTGCGCCGGGGTCGTCTAACGACTCGGGTAGTAATTCGAGCGATGGCCTGACCAAGGTGACCAACCCGGTGCTGGCGGGGACGGCCGAACCCGATTCGAAACTCACAATTGAGCTGGTGAACGGGGCGACCGCCGTGAAGGTGGGTGATACTTCCGTCGACGCCGCGGGCAAGTGGCAGGTTGCCCTGCCCGTCGGCACCGTGCTGGCAGAGGGCACCCCGAAGTTCAATGTCACAATTAGCGATCTGGCCGGAAATACGCGCTCCTCTACAAAGGATGCCGCGTTCAAGATTGACACGAAGGCGCCGTTGGCGAGCCTGATTACAGCCAAACTTGACGGATCGAGTGATGATGGCGCTTCTGTCACTGACGGCATTACCTCGAATCGGTCACCGCTTCTGAGCGGGACCGCTGAGCCCGGATCGACCGTTGCTGTTTCTTTCACGGGGAGAACGGGTTCCTCCACGGCGGTGGCCGACGCAGATGGCAAGTGGAGTGTGCAGAGCATCCAGTTGGACTCCGGCACCTGGACACCGAACGTCCAGGCGACGGATGCTGCTGGGAATATGAGCGTTTCGGTTGCGGGGGCGCCATTCAAGATCGAGGTCATGACTGCCGGGCTCAAAGACGGCGAATTCGATAACACTGGTATCTCGGACAGCGACAGCGTGACCAGCAATACCTATCCGACTTTGGCCGGGTACGCGCCGCCGAACGCATTGGTCACGATCGTGTTGACTGGGCAAAACCTCAAAACTGAGCAAACCTTCATCAATATCGAGACTAAAGGTAATGGGACTTGGGAGGTTCCCGTCAAGAGCTTTTTGCAAGATGACGATTACACGCTGACGATCGCAACCTTAGGGGTTCCCGGCGTAAGCGAAACGCCGATTAATGGCACAGGATTTACGGTCGATACCACCGATCCCGATGTCGCGGATGTGAAGGTGGCACTGGACGCTGCGAGCGATACTGGGGTCTACGACGATGATGGTTTGACCTCGAGCACCGCGCCGATCATCTCAGGCATCGCAGACCCAGGCGATTTTGTCAGCGTACGCTTGTTTGGTGGCCCGGAAGGGACGACCGAGGTTTTGGTCAAGGAGAATGTCCGCGTTGGAGATGATGGTAAATGGTCGACCGGTCAATGGTCGCCCCCGGGCAAGCTGACCGCCGGGGTTTGGATCCCGAGCGTGACGGTATCGGATGCTGCGGGTAACCAAGTCGGGCCCATCGCCGACGGCTATTCTTTTGAGATTGTCACGCAGGCCGCAAGCAGCACCATCAGCCTTGATCCAGGCAGCGAGACTGGTAACTCCCAGGATGGTTCCCTGGAGGACGGCGTGATCAGCATTGCTCTGCTGACTCGGGATGGCGTCGAGGCGAAGCTCACGGGCACCGTTGACCCAGATGCGATGCGCGAAGGGACCACCGTCGTTGTGACGTTTGGTAGTGTTTCGGCGACGGCTGACCCGGATTCCGGCGGATACTGGGAATACATCCTCCCGGAGACACTGGCCGACGGCAAATACTCGGCGAAGGTCGTTGTGAAGCACGCAGTCGGGCTCGACTCGACCGAGACCGTCCTCGAAACCCAGACCTACCAGAAGATTACTATTGACTCGACGGCCCCGGTGCTCTTGCACCCGGCTGATCTCGTGCAGATAGCGGGCGGCGCCTTTGATAACAAGGCGCCGGATTACGGGAAGCTCGCAACTGATGAAGTCCTGTCCGTGTTTGTCAGTGGCGAATTGACGAACATTGGATTCGAACTCAACCCAAGCACTGGGGCCGTTTTGGCGCCCAGCGGGTGGGGGCTGACCGCAGACTTTCGGACCTTCGATTGGGTTCAAACGACCGTGACAGATCTTGCCGGCAATGCCTCTGTCGACGAATACCAGGTCGCTGCGGTCAAGCAAACAATCAATTACACGACCGCGAGGACGATCTTCGATTCCGCCCCTATCCTGTACGTCGACAAGACCGCGGGTTCTGCGGGTTCCACCGTGTCGCTCTTGAAGACGGTGGGCTCTGTAATCCAGATGGGTGACGGTAACGACACGGTCAATCTGAATGGGGAGGATTTCCTCCTGACGATGAATTTCGCTGCGCTCGATGGCGGCGCAGGTACGGGCGATGCCTTAAGTCTGAACGACAACTCCAACGATGCCTTCGAAATCAACCTTAGTACGTTTAATCGAGCGGGCGAATTCGGCGATGGTCAAGTATTGACTAACTTTGAGTTGCTCAAGTTCAGCACCAACGAAGGTACCAACACCTCAGGGACGTTAACTGTGAGTCCTGAAGATCTGTATCGGTTGTCAAGCGATCTGATCGACACCGTTGGCGGCGGCAGTTGGAGCACTCTGGTGATCTCGGGCGATGCCGATGACACGGTGACCCTTGCCTCTACGATCGACCTTAGCCCCGACGCTGGGGTTAATCAAGATTTTTATCAGGTAGGCGAAGAGAAAGGTAAGTTTACCGCCACTGGTGCGGCATGGTCTGGTCCGGTAGAAGCTGGTTATACCAAGGTGCGGGCCACCTTCGTCGATGCAGACGGACCCCACGGGGTGGAATTATTAATCGCCTACCCAGTCATCATCGCCTGACCGACGCTTGTGGGGCGGCCCGAGAGGTCGCCCCTTGTTGTGTGCGTGCGGCGCTAGATAGTCTGCCTGTCATATTTCCTTAATCTGGCGCACCCATAATCCCGCGGTGACAAGCGCCCTACGGCTTCCGTTTCAAGCCAAATCGTCACGTGAATGGGCGCTATCTGTCGAGAGAAATCCGGCCGTTAGGAGTTTGGTTGTTTTAGTTCGGACGCGAGGATCGCTGGTGGTTGTCTCAAGCGTCCTCGTCTCCCCCTTTAATTTTGTTTGAGGTTTCGATGAAGAAGTCCCTTTTGGTTTTGAGCGCTGCGAGTTTGGCGGCATCGAGTGCAGTGGCTGGTAGCTACATAACCACGGCGGTAGACGCGAAAGACCCTTGTACGGTCGCGAAGGCGTTGGTCGCAGGAGCGCCTGCGAAGTGCGCACCGCAGGTCACTTTTTATATCACGGGCGCAACCGCTCAAGCGGGTTACATGACCGGTACGGCTCTGCCCGACAAGTGGTTTGAGACCGGGTATTTCACGATTCTTGAGGGCGACGGTGCAACCGCCGCTGCTCCTAGCACGCGCAAGGCAGACTCGAGCGCCCGCGGGTGGTACGGGATCGGCAAGGCTGGCACCGCGGCGGCGGGCAAGCGCCTGTACGTCGCCTACAACCCGAAGGGTTCGATTGAGGGAGTGATGCAGGTGATGAGCCCGACGGCGACCGAGCCTGAGGCAACGGTCTTTTTCCCTGGTCATGCCGGATGCGTCGTTAGTTCGACGTCTAGCTTGACTTATTATTGCGGCGGTGCCGTGGGTACGGGGTACAAGGCGATCGAGACCGACATTGCGCTCTCGGACGTTAAGCCTCAAGAGGGCGACCTTGTTTGGATGAAGGCGGCCAATAACGGCAAGACCTTGCCCAAATTCGATTCGACCGCGCTGCTGAGCACGCCGGTCGGGCTTCAGGCTTTTGCGCTCATCGTCAACAACGCTTTCTACAAGGCTTTGCAAGACCGCGACATCGCGCGCGGCTACATTCCTGCGAGCTGCAGCTCGGAAGGCTCGGCCGGGACTTACGCTGCGAGCGCCGTGACTTCGGCTTGTCGGCCGACGATGGCACGGCATGAGTACGCCTCTTTGATCGCCGCGAACGGCGCGAAAGACTTGACCGCCATTTTGGGTGCCAGCGCCGCGGCTTCAAGGGTTGTGGTTGATCGTCGCTACGGCGGCTCGGGAACCCAGGCCTCTTCGAACATTTATTTCTTGAACAATCCTTGTGGCGGTCGCGGCTTGGCTTCGGCAACCTCCGCAGCCACGGACGGCTTGGGTTTAAACATCACCACGGCCGACGCGGTCGTGACAGGCACTTACGGCGGTGGCTTGATTCCGCGCTCGGGTACGGCGGTGACCACGGACCCGTCTGCTGCGGTGACTGGGACGGCTTACGGCAACATCTCGGTGGTTGAGTGGACTTCGAGTTCGAGTACCGCGCTCAAGAGTTCGTATGGCGTTGGCTCGACGACGGATTACCACATCGGCGTTGCGTCCGCAAACGCGGATGACGGCGCAACCTGGAAGTACTTGAAACTGGACGGCGTCGATCCAATTGGCACAGCGGCCGGGGCTAAGGCAGTGGCACCATTCACGGACAATCTGCGTAACGGCCTCTATCCATTCTCAATGGTTTTCTACACGGTAATGACGCAGGCTGCATACAAGAAGAAGTCGACGGACACGCTGGCAAAACTGGCGGACGACCTGACGACGACGCTCAAGGTGCCGAACGTCAACTTGAACGGTATCGCCGCGCTGCCAGAGAATTCTGCCTCGGCACTTTCGACGATGAAAGGAATCCTCTCGCGCGCTGGAAACAACAACTGCGCGCCGCTGAAAGTGACCACCAACTGATTGGTATTGGTGGCGTAGGCGCAGGGCCAAAAGCACTGCGCCTGCCATAAAACCCGGGCCTGGGTTTCCCTCAGTTCCGGGTTTTTTTTGTCCTCGTTTACTCGTCTTGGCTTGTCAAGTTCACTGCCATGAAACCCACGTTCGGCCACTTGCTGCTCCTGCTCTTGGTGCTCGGGCTCGGTTGTAAAGCCGTTGCGCAGGACGGTTCGGCTAGCGTTCCCGCGTTTGAGATCACCGAGTACCGCGTCGAAGGTAATAGCCTCCTTGACGACGTTGTGATCGAACAGGTCTTGGAGACCTATCTTGGTCCCGGTGGCAGCATTGACCGCGTCGATTCCGCGCGGGCGGCGCTCGAGGCCTCTTACCACCAGCGCGGTTGGCTGTCGGTTGCGGTTTCGATCCCAGAGCAGCGCGTCGCTGAAGGCAGCGTCACCTTGCGGGTAACGGAAGCGGCGCTTGACCGGGTCGTCGTTCGCGGGGCGCTCTTTTTTGCGCCCAGCGCGATCAAAGCACTCGTGCCCGAGTTGACCGAGCAGAAGGTACCCAACTTCCCACAGCTTCAAACCGAGCTCGCCGCGTTGGCGGCGGTGCCCGATCTTCGCGTGACACCTATTTTGCGTCCCGGTTCGACGCCGGGAACCATCGACGCCGTACTCGACGTCGACGACAACCTGCCGTTTCATGGCACGGTTGAAGTGAACAATCGGCAGGCACCCAATACCAGTCCCACGCGTTTGGCTGCTTCCTTGCGCACTGAGAACCTATTTCAGTCGCGCCACACGGCCGGTTTACTGTTGCAGGCGGCGCCTGAAGCGCGCGATCAGATTCATGTGGTGGCGCTGAGTTACGGGATCCCGCTGCGTGCGCCTGGCGAATCGATCGGTTTCAGCTATGTCCAATCTCGCAGCCGGCTGGCACGTCTTTCGGGGGCTAATGGGCTTGGGCTGTTGGGCAACGCCGATATTTTGGGAACGCGCTGGAATAAACCCTTGCCCGCGGGGGAAGGCCTCACGCAGTCCTTGGTATTAGGCGCCGATTATCGCCGGCTCGGCCAAACGATTTTGGTCGACGGAGAGCCTGGCGTCGCCACGCCGGTGCGTTACTTGCCGCTCTCGGTCGCCTATACGCTTAATGCGGTCGAGGGCCCGTGGCCTTGGGTGTTCGAGGCCTCCACCAGCATTGGCCTGCGCGGATTGGTGGGGTCCGATTCAGCGTTCAACGCGCGTCGCGCGGGGACCAGCGCAAATTTCCAGGCGGTACGTTTGGGATTGGGCGGCTCGCATCGTGTCGGTGGCTGGGAGGCCGCTGGACGCTTGGATACGCAGTGGAGCGGCGCACCCTTGATCGGCAACGAACAGTTTTTGGTTGGCGGCGCGCAGTCGGTACGCGGCTACCTCGAGGGCGAGGCAGCGGGAGACGCGGGGCAACGATGGTCGCTCGAACTGCGCAGCCCGGCGCAGGCGATGGGTAGTGCCAGCACAGGTTGGAAATGGGTTGGCATCGGCTTCGTTGAGGGAGCCGGTGTGCGTACGCTCGCTGCGGGAACCGCGGCCGCGAGTCAGCGGCAGCTTTTGGGCCTGGGCTTAGGATTGCGCTTGAGCCTACCGAAAGGCTTTTCAGTTGAACTCGACGCTGCGCAGGCGTTACGAGACGCCACCGTGACCCGCGCCGACGACGTGCGGGTGCACGTCCGCGCGGTCTACAGCGATTAGTCACGCACGCCAGGAACTTTCGTGCGAACCCCAATCATGTTCGTCAGGTCCATCTTTGCAGCCCTTCTCGGCTACGCGGGAACGGTATCAGCGCAAACAACGGTCCCAAGAATTCCGGTGACCAGCCTCCCGGTTGAATCGACGAAGAGCACGTTTTCCAGCTTTGGCTCGGTCGCGGTTCAGCGCTCGCTGCCAGGCGCCCCAGCGGTTTTAACGGTCAAACAAACTTCCCCGACGGCGATTGTTCGTTGGGACAGCTTTGATATCGGCGCCAACGCTGCTGTTCGCTTTGAGCAACCCAGCGCGACGTCGACCATGTTGAATCGCATCGAGGGCGGGTTGCTCTCTGGGCAAACCACGATCGATGGGCGACTCTCTTCGAATGGCCAGCTTTATCTGCTCAATCCGAACGGGATTGTGTTTGGCAAGACCGCTCAAGTCGACGTTGGGTCCCTGGTTGCCAGTTCGTTGTCGATTGATGACGAGCGCTTCAAGAGCGGTTTGTTGTCGCCCTCGCGCAACGCCGACTTGTTGCAGAACTTGTTTGCCAACCGTGCCGACAACTTGCGTCCCGGCGATGTGGTCGTCGAGGGCGCACGTGAGGGCGGTGTTTTGCAGCAGGCGGCGCTTACCGCACAAAAAAATGGGTTCTTGTTGCTCGCGGCCCCCACGGTTCGAAATGATGGGGTGCTGCGTGCGCCCGACGGGCAGGTTGTTTTGGCGGGTGGAACTCGTGTTTACCTATCTGCACCAACCGACGCGTCGATGCGCGGTTTGCGCGTCGAGATCGGCGATCAGGAGCTCAAGACGCTTGCCGACGCCGCCCAAAAAACCCCGGTTTCGGCCACCAACGGGGCCCTAGGGACCATCGCCGTCGGTCGCGGAAACGTGACCCTTGCGGGAATGTTGGTCAATCAAAGCGGCGCGATTTCTGCCAACACCTCGCTGACCCAGAACGGTTCGGTGTGGCTGCGGGCGCGTACGGCAACCAAGTCTGGCGATGTGGATCCGACTCCGACCGGGCCGGCCGGTAGCGTTGTATTGGGTCCAGGGAGTTCAATTCGCATTACGCCAACCCTTGAAGATACCGCGAGCGCGCCGAAAACCACCGCGTTTAACCCTTCCAGCGTCGAGATTTCAGCAGCGAAAGTCGAGATTCGGGAGCGCGCCGAAATCCTTGCGCCAGGCGGTAATGTCAACCTCGTTGCGCGCGAGGACTTGACCGCAACGCCAAGCTTTGCCACCGAGAGCTCCATTACGATGGCGGCTGGGAGCCGAATCGATGTCGCGGGCGTGGTGGTGTCGCGACCGATGGAAAGCAACCTGGTGAAGGTCGAGCTACGCGGGACCGAACTGGCGGACAACCCGGCGCTTCGCGACTCTCCTTTGCGCGGGCAGGCGGTTGTGATTGATGCCCGCAAGGGGACCGCGATTGCGAATGTGGCTGCGGCAATCGATTTGGTCGAGATCGGGGTTGGCGAGCGAACGACCCGAGGTGGCAACGTCAGTTTCCTCGCCGAGGGTAAGGTCGATTTGAAAGCCGGCGCGCAAGTCAACGTTGCGGGCGGAGCGATTCAATACCGCGACGGTTACCTGACGACGAGCAAGCTGCGCTTGGGCGATCAATTGGTGGATATTGGTAACGCCCGTGTGGGCACACCATATGACGGTGTTGTGACCCCGGTGGCTGGGTTGGCGAATTTTGAGTCCGGCTACACCGAGGGACGCAGCGCCGGTTCGATTCAGATTGCGGCGCCGCAGGTTGGCCTGGGGGCAAGCCTTGCTGGCCAGGTCACGCTTGGTGAGCGGCAGCGCTTGGTGGGCGCGGCGAGCCGTCCGGCGGGCGGATCTCTCTCACTTGGATTGAGTGCTGCGGGCGCGAGTGGCCCCGGCCTCGCTCAGGACCTGGTGTTGGGCGGCGGTGCAAATCGCATTCAATCGGATGAATCGACTCTGGTCGTCGATACCGCGGCGCTCCAGCAGGGTGGTTTTTCGCGCCTCAATTTCACCAGTTTGGGGGAGATTCGAATCGAGGGGCCGGTGTCGCTCGCGCCCGGCAGCAGCCTTCGCCTCACTGCAACTGGATTTAACAACGCCGGCGAAGAAACCGGCCGCGGAAATGTGCTTATTCGTGGTGACGTCTCGATTCCTTCTGGCAGTCTGGTCGCCAGTGCACGCAACACGATCACGGTCGACCCAGATATCAAGCTCGACGTCGCTGGCCGATGGGCGAATGACTCGCTACTCACCAATCCACCCCGAAACGCGGCCGGCTTGTTGGTCGAGGACGTTTCGATCGGCGGCGGTTCGATCGACCTCGCGGCCAATCGCCTGCTGGTGGGCAGCGGCGCGCGCTTTGATGTCTCCGCTGGTGCTTGGCTTGATGCGTTTGGCAAGTTGACGAAGGGTGCAAGCGGCGCCTTGAGTTTGCGTGCGACCAAGATTTCGAGCTCTCTGAGCCAAGACTGGAGTCCAGAATTTGACAACACCCTCGGCCTGGGCCGTAACGTCCAGTTGCTGGGTTTCGGTTGGGATTATTCGGCTGGACAGAAGGGCGGCTCGTTACGCTTAACCGGTCGCAACGTCACAATCGAGAGCGGTCCTGCGGCAGAGTCGATGGACTTAAGCCTGAGCCCTTCGTTTTTTCAGAGCGGTGGTTTCAGCGCCTACTCGATCGCGGCCAACGCAAATCTAAGCTTGCGCCCTGGCGTTCAATTAAGCCCTCGAACGAGCAGCTTCGTCTTGCGCCAGGACGCCGCCAGGATTGGCTCAGGGTCGATTTACCGCGCCACTGAGCCGAGCTTGCTCCCCTTGTCTGGCCTCGCGGGCACCCGCCCGGCAACCAACGTGTCCTTGAGTGCGAACTCCTTGAACGCGGTGCCCATGGAAACGACCCCTGCGGCTGACCAGTCGATCGCCTCGGTGTTGCGAGTTGGCAAGCTCGACATCGGTACGAATGCCGCCATTGTTGGTGACCCAGGGGCAACGGTATCTCTGTCGGCAGGTCGGCAATTGATCGTCGATGGCCGTATCGAAGCGCCGGGGGGCAAGATCAACCTGAGTTTGGTCACCGCAGCACCCGAAGGCGCGGCCGCCGCCCCATACAGTCCAGTGCGGGGGATTTGGCTCGATGAGCATGCCCGTTTGCTTGCCCCCGGCAGCACGTCGCGCTTGAGCGAGGTTGGCGGTTTTACGCAGGGGACGCTGCTTGACGGTGGTCAGATTTCCATCGGTCGCCCCGAGTCCAGCGGACTTGGATCGGTGGTCGGCTACGTCGTTGCGTCCCCGGGCGCCGTCCTCGATGTGAGTGGGGTGGACGCTGGCCAATTGCGGTTCCAGTCGGGTAGCACAGCTCTGCCGCCGGCCCGCGTTGGGACCTCCGCTGGCAGCATCACGGCGCTGGCGCGCGAGGGTTTATGGTGGCAGGCCAAGGTGTTCGGTGCACCCGGTCTGGCGTCGACGCAAGGTGGGGTGTTGTCGTTTGCGCTCAATCGTGAGGGCGCAGACCAAGCCGAGGCCTACCCGAGCGCGCACTTGGATTTATTGATTGGATCGAGTGCGGAGCGAAATTTCTCCGTGTTACCGGGCGCGAATCTCGACCTGCTGGCGGGACGCGGTTGGCTCGACACAGCTGCATTCGCCGGTAAGGGCTTCGACCGTTTGAATTTTAAGAGCGACTCCAGCATCTCCCTGGCCGCTGGGACCCGTCTGCTAGCCGGCGCCTCGATTGTGCTGGATGCGCCGATTTTGCGTTCCGGTTCTGCGGGGGGTGCCGGCGTGCAGATCTCAGCGCCTTGGGTGCAACTCGGTAACCGCGACGCATTAACGCAAACGCGCGCCCAAGAGCGAATCGACCTCGACACCCCGCAAGCCGAGTCAGCCGGCAAGCTTGAGATTCTCGCGAATACGGTCGATATCGTTGGCCAATCGGCGATTGACGGCTTTGTTTCGACACGTGTTTCGGCTGCTGAGGCCATTCGCTTCTCGGGGTTGCCGACGTTTACACCCACCAGCAGTGATCAAACCACGCGCGATCAAATTGCCTTGCAGGGCGGCTTACTGGGCAGCGGCGTACTTGAGCTGCGTGCCGCCCAGATTTACCCGACCACGCTGAGCGACTTTTCAATCCGCCTGAGCCAACGGCCTGGCTCGGGTGTTTTCCGGGTCTTGCCGCCGCTCGCTGAGTCGCCAACCGACCTGCCGGTGTTTTCCGCGATGGGCCGTCTTTCGATGACGGCCTCGTCGATCGAACAGGGTGGTCGAATCAGCGCGCCAAATGGAACGCTGCGTTTTGAAGCGAGCGAGTCGGTTCGCTTTTTGCACGGCAGCGTGACGAGCGTTGCCGGGTCCGTGACGCTTCCCTTCGGCAGCATTGCGAATGGGCAGGGTTGGAACTATAGCTTTGGCAACACGGGGACCATTCGCTTGACGGTCAATCCCGACCGCATGGCAGACCTCTACGAGCGTGCGCTCACCGAAAAGTCGATTCAGATCCTTGCGCCGACCGTCCAGTTGGACAAAGGCGCCGTTCTGGCGCTCGAGGGTGGCGGTCAATTGCTGGGCTCTGAATTTGTTCCGGGTCCGCTTGGTTCGAGCGATTTCCTGCTGGCCCCGAATCGCTTTGCGATCCTCCCTGGGGTACGGACCACTGTGGCACCCATCGATTGGGATGCCGGTCAAGAGGGCGCGCAATCCGCAGGTTTAAAAGCAGGCGACAGTGTGTGGCTGTCCGGTTACGGTGTTCTGGCTGCGGGCTACTACACCTTATTGCCTGCGCGTTATGCATTACTGCCGGGGGCTTATGCGATCAGCGCGCTGCCCGCGAGCGCCAACTTCAGCGCGCTTTCCAATCGGGTCGAGGCCGATGGATCCATCACGCTTGGTGGCCAAAAGCTCGCGATCGCCCGAGCGGATGGCTCGTCGTTCGCCACGGCTGGCGAGCGCCCGGTGTCCTCGTCGCCGATGGCGTTTAGTCTTGTCGCCAACTCGCTCGTGCGCCAACGCTCCGAATACCGGCTCTATGACGCGAACAGTTTTTTTTCGGCCCAAGCCGACACGAGCGGCGTAAGTAACGTCATCCTGCCTGCGGACGGCGGGCATCTTTCCTTGGATGTCACAAAGGGCCTGCAGCTGAGCGGCAGCGTCCGCTTGAACGGTGTCGAGCGCCAAGCCTCCGTTGGCGGGGGCGCTCTCGGGGCGCGATCTGGAATGGTCGACATCGCGGCGCCTGAGTTGGTAGTTCGGGCCAGCGCGGACAAGTTCACCGGCTCGTCCGATCCTACGTCGGTGACGGTTGAAGTGGCCGCCGACGAGTTGTCATCCCTCAAAGCCGAGAGTCTCTTGATCGGGGGAGTTCGACGCGTCGAAGGGACCAAGACCTCGCTGGATGTACTTGCGTCGAAGATCACGCTCGACAATTCGGCTAGTGCACCGCTTGCCGCGGCGGAACTGGTTCTCGCCGCGACGGAAATGATCCAGGTCAATACAGGTGCAGATCTTCGTGCCCAAACCGTTCCGAATCGGCCCAGCCAACCGATGCAGGTTGCCGGCTCTGGGGCATCAGCGAACGGCGCCTCGGTTCGCCTCTCGGGCGCCCCAGTGAGTGACCTCGCGATCGCGCGCGGTACCCCCAACGGATCGACCGGCGCGCTCGAAATTGCGAGTGGCGCTGTGCTGCGCGCGTCGGGCGCTGCCGCGCTCGACGCAACCGGCACCTTCAGTTTGGCCTCGCCGATCGAGGTAGCGGATGGCGGTGCTCTGAGCCTAGCGGCTCCGAGGATCAGCCTGGGTTCGACCATACCCGCCGATGTCAAGGATGTTCGACTCGGCTCAGCGGAGCTTGCGGCACTTGCCAAGTTATCGAGCGTGACGCTCAAGAGCGACAGCACGATTGACTTGTATGGCTCGGTTGTCCTCGGGAGTGCCTCTCTCGGGAGACTCACCCTCGCGGCGAAGGGCCTTTTGAATGCTCGCTCGGCGTCGCAGTCGAGTATCGAGGATGCCCGCTTGTCTGCCGGGACGATCACGCTGAGCGGCACCACCGACTCGTTCGTACCGGAGTTGAGCGACCCTCAGACCCGGGGAACCTTAATCCTGAACGCTTCCAAAAATTTGGTGCTCAGTGGCGGCACGTTTTCAATTTTGGGTTATCAAAGCACTGCCCTCCAAAGCGGCCAGCGGCTGAGCCTGGCGGGTGGGTCGCAGTTGCGGGTTGGCGCCGACCTCGAGATTGCGGCTGGGCGAATCGTGACGACTGCGGGTGGTTTGGCGGCCATCAGCGGCCAGGGGGATATGGCTCTGCGATCACCGGCGACGGCGGGCTCGAACACCGATAACGAGTTGCAGGGCGGAGGTCTGCTAGCGCTCCAGGCTAACGGTAGCCTGTTGGTCGACACCACGATCCAAGTTCCTGCGGGACAGATCACCCTCAGTGGGGACAAGGGAGTGCGGATTGCGGGGGGGCGTTTGGACGTCTCCTCCTTCACGCGTGACTTTGGTTCAACGCAAATGACCGCGCCGGCTGGAAGCATCACGCTCGAGAGCGCCGCGGGCATGGTGGAAATTGGTGCCAATGCCGTTTTGGACGTCAGCGCTCGCGGGGCCGACGCTGGCAGCGTTCGCCTCATCGCGCCCAACGCTACCGCTTCGATTAATGGCCGCCTGGTGGGTAACGCGACCGCCCTCGCATCCGCCGATCTGAGGGGTGGTGCCGACTTGCGTCAAGGCAGTTTTGCGTTGGATGTCGGCAATTTGGTGGACGGGGGTTTCGCCGCGCTGAATGACAATTTGAAGCGTTCAGGGTTCACCGAGTCTCTCGACCTCCGGGTCCGCTCGGGTGAGGTTCGACTGCCTGTGGGGAGCTCAATCCGGGCCCACGAGGTGAGGCTTGCAGCCGATGGCGGCCCGATCTTGGTGGACGGCTCGATCGACGCCAGTGGCGACCGTGGCGGCAAGATTGAGCTGTATGCGCCGCGCATTCGGATTGGCTCGAGTGCGGTGCTCGATGCACGTGCAACGGCAGTCGACCAAGAGGGCGGGCGGATTTTGCTCTCGGCCTCGCAGGCGGATGCTGCCGTAGGGCCTGCGGGGACCCTGGTGCAAGGTGGCCTCGTCCTTGAATCGGGTGCACAACTGCAGGTCAGTGGCGCCGGTGGTGGCGCGGGGGGGCGCGTTTTGTTGCGTGCGCCTCAGACCACCGACGGCGACGACGTCGCGCTACAAGCGCGTGGGGCGAAGATCTTTGGCAGCCGGGAAACGATCGTGGAGGCGTTTCGGGTTTATCGGCTGGACGGCGATGGCACGATCTCAGAAGCAGAAGATAGCCCGAGCAACCTGGACGCAAGCCTGAATGGACGCATGTTTGCAGACGCCGATCGATTGATGCAAAACCGCGAGGCTGTCATGACCCGGCTCGCATTGCCCGGCATGCGATTGCAGCCTGGCATTGAGGTGCAAACGAGCGGCGATTTGGTGGTTTCGGTCAACGAGTTGGCGGAAATTGCCGCTCAGCGCGGCTGGGATTTAAGTCGCTGGCGTTTTGGCGGCGAACCGATTGCCTTGACCTTGCGGGCGGCGGGTCGATTGTCGGTATTGGGTTCGGTCAGCGATGGATTCGTCTATCCCGAGGACGAGGGCGCAGCGATGCCGGGTTGGCAACTCGGAACCGGTGCGTCTGCCAGCTACCGGATGGCAGCAGGTGCCGATTTAATGGCGGCAAATCCGCTTGCGGTTCGACCCGGTAGCGCGGATCTGGTGCTCGACTTCGCGCGCGCGGTTGTGGTCGACGAGCTCGGCGAGCCCAATAACTCGGACTTGCCAGTCGCCCTTTTGCGCACTGGAACCGGGCAGATTCAGCTTGCGGCAGGGCGCGACGTCGTCTTCGGCCGAGCGTTCGCATCTTCGCCGGGGACCCCTCA
>Ga0214921_10006541_pt1 | contig 15900 bp, 14 predicted proteins | sample LL1505_MetaG_FD_177992 | JGI IMG/M metagenome (GOLD analysis project Ga0214921, IMG submission 177992) | Freshwater microbial communities from Lake Lanier, Atlanta, Georgia, United States - LL-1505 | ecosystem: Environmental > Aquatic > Freshwater > Lake | place: USA: Georgia | collected...
CAGTGCAACTTAATTTGTAGGCAATATAACCTGTTGCAAAATTTGAAACGGAAGGTGAATAAACAACACGCGATTTTTTATAATCATCAGAATAAGTTGCGTAGCTGATTATAGGAGGTTCTGCACCGGGTGTGGTAAAAGTTTCCGTAATTGTATTTGATTTGGATCTGCATCCACTATTATCTTTTATAGATATTTGATATATTACATTGTCGTCACATTTTCCAGTAAGGTTATCAATTATTGAAATATTACTAGAGGAGTCGGATACGGAGTTGGGTGCAGATGGAGGGAAATTAAATTCTGTAAAGCCTCGATTGACTTTATAATATGAACTTGAACTTGGTAACAAAGGGGTTCTTACAGGATTCCAACTTAAATTAGAATAGCCATCATTAACACTTGAATATTGTACAAAAACACTTGATACCGTATCTGAAACTGCGGTAAAACCTGGCGTAGCAACTGCAGTATAATTTACAACCGTATAAAAGTAGTAGGGTTGGCTGCTTGCGTTAGGAAGTGGAAGAGGGACAGGAGTATATGGAACGTTGGTTGTACTTGTAACTCCTAAATTATTGCTATTTGGGTCAGAGTATGCAATATAAGCACCAAACTTATCATTTGAGTAAAATATTTGATAATTATTGAACGTTACATTTCCATTAGGTACCGTAGGTGTAAAATCCAAACTAACATTACCAGTAGCGTCAACTTGTACACAAAGTATAGTCATAGGACTCATAGTTTGCGAAACCGCCACCTTATGGGAAAATAGCAAGGCAAAAAACAGAAATAAAATAAAATGCTTTATTTTCATACGTATTTAAGCAAACAAAAATAACTATTATTGGCTACAATCAAAATTTAGCACTAAAGTTAGAACAATTTTAGACCTTCATAAAAACCAACATATAAAATTCCACCCATTGAAATTTATAATACGTTAGGTGTTAAATAATGGTTAGTGGCATAACAAAATAGTGAATGTAAAGTATGATTACCCCTACAGCAATTCTGTAAATTCCAAAAACCTTAAATCCATTTTTCTGTAAAAAAGTGATGAAAGTTTTTATCGCAATTATCGCAACCATAAAAGCTACAACATTGCCAATACCAAATAACATAAGTTCGCTGCTACCCATTGCCCCACCACCTTTAATATATTTTAAAAGTTTGTAAGCAGTGGCAGCAAACATTGTAGGCACAGCTAAAAAAAAAGAAAATTCAGCAGCTGATTTGCGCGAAAGTTTTTGTGTCATACCACCAATAATTGTTGCTGCCGAACGAGAAACACCCGGTATCATTGCAATACATTGAAACAAGCCAATAGCAAATGCACTTTTAATACTTGGTTCTTGGTCATTTAATTTATCATGATTAAATATTTTATCAATAAATAATAATACCATTCCGCCCATAACTAATGATATTGCAACAGTAACGGGATTTTCAAGAAGTGCATCAATGTAATCATTTAGTAGTTTGCCAAAAATTGCAGCAGGTATAAAGGCAATAAATAGTTTGATATAAAATTCTTTTGTTTGCAGAAACCTTTTCGAATACAAAACAAGTACACTGAGTATTGCTCCAAACTGTATACCCACAGTAAACATTTTTGTAAAATCATCATTTGCAATTTTCATAAATGAGGATGCAATAATCATGTGCCCGGTTGAAGATACTGGCAAAAACTCAGTAATGCCCTCAATAATAGCAAGAATAATAGCTTGAAGAATATTCATAAGTAACTATAGTAAAGATTTATAAAGTTTAATCATTGAAGCTGCTGTAGCATCATTTTTAAATTGTTGTACAAATTGATACGTTTTTTCTACCATATTATTTCGTAGCTCCGAGTCTGAAAAAACCCTAATAATTGCATCGGATAGTTCGTCCACTTTTTGAGGATTAATATATAATGTATCTGGGCCACCAGCTTCTTCAAAACATGAATTGGTTGAAGTAATAACAGGAACTTTGCTAAAAGCGGCCTCGATAATTGGAATTCCAAAGCCTTCGAAAATAGAAGGATAAACAAATAAAGTTGCTAATTGATAGAAAGCAGGTAACAAATGATTGGGAATGTTATCTAAAAAAATTACTTGACGGCTCATGTTATTTTGCGAAACAAATGCATGTACTTCGTCAAAATGTTTTTTTCTCTTACCTACAACAACTAGCGGTATTTTTTTAAAGTATTCAATATTTTTTATTGCTTGCAACAAAAATAATAAATTCTTTCTTTCTTCAATTGTCCCTACAAATAGAATATACTCGCTTGGGAGATTATATATTTCCTTAATATCTTTCTTGTCTTCATCATTAAAAGGGGAATAAAAAATAGGGTCACAAGTTTGATATTCAACTTTAATTTTATTTTCAGGAACTTTATAAAATTCTATTAAATCACTTTTGGTTTGTTCGCTAATTGCAACAACAACATCAGCTTTTTTGCATGCAGATTTTGCTTTATTATTATAAATGGTAGCATCTACTTTTGGATACAATTCTGGAAATCTCAAAAAAATAAGGTCATGTATCGTAACAACTTTTTTTACTTTTTTTCCGATAAAAGATACGGGAAGTTCAGCGCTTAGACCATGATAAATATCCAAGTCAATCTTCGAAAAATTACGTGGTATTAAAATGCTTCGCCACAAAGGATGAAGTGCGGACAACATAGTTTCTCGAGGCTTAATTATCGTAACATTTTTATGAGAATTTAAGTAGCTGTTAAAACTTGTAGATTCGGCTAGAGGAGTGAATGCTGTGTATTTATTTTCGGGATAAAAATCAATAAGCGTACGTATTAAATTACGAGAGTAATTACCAAGTCCGCTTCTATTTATGTAGGCGCGTTTTGCATCAAAACCTATATTCATAACGGCAAATATATTACTATCAATCAATTTTTAATTTTCTTAAAAACTATTTATTGTTCTTGGCTCAAAAAAACGTTGTAATATGAGAGTGAAAATTATATTCTTATTGCTATTGCTATTGTTTTGCTATTGTATAGTTTAGCATCATATTAATCTTTACAAATCATGTATATATACAACGTTACTGTTAGCATTGATAAGGATGCTGAGATAGAATGGCTTAATTGGATGAAAAGCGAACATATTCCTGAAGTAATAGCCACAGGATGCTTTGCACATAATAAAATTTTAAAAGTAATAACCGAAGTGGATACAGGTGCGACATATAGCTTACAATATTTTTATGAAAATGAAAATGATATTGTTGTTTATAGAGAAAACTTTGCTGCCACGTTACAACAAAAGCATACCGATAAATTTAAAGATAAGTATGTCGCATTCCGAACAATATTACTAGAAATTTAATGCAAAATATTCCTGAAATATTTAAGGATTTGTTTGATATGTCGCCAGGCTTAGCGTGCTTGCTAGATATTGAGGGCGAAATAAAACTAATAAATTCAGCTGGAGCCTCAAAACTTGGTTATGCGGTTGATGAGTTGCTCAATAAAAATTTGATTGAAAATTTTACTGTAAACTCAGATAAAAAAGGACAATGGAATAGTATAAAAATAAACAGTAATGAACACCTATCTATAAAGCTATTAAACAAAAGTGGGCACATAACAACTTGGACAGTTTCAAATAAAAAGGTATTTTTTCAAAACCTTCATTTCTATTTGATTTTAGGGATTGATGAAACTGATAAAATAGAATCTCAACATGAAGCGAAAATTGCAGATAAACTTTATGATTTAAATTTAAACCGCCTGCATAAAACATTAATTGATTTGCAAAAAGCAAAGAAAATTGCTGAGGAAACTGCAAACATTAAACAACAATTTATTGCAAATGTTAGTCATGAAATTCGTACACCAATGAACGCCATCATTGGTTTTAGCAATATCCTAATTAAATCTAATTTAAGAAATCAAGAACTAGAGTATGTTTCAGCAATAAAAAAGTCAGGTGATATCTTGATGAATATCATTGATGAAATTTTGGACTTATCAAAACTAGAATCCAGCAACTTTATTTTTGACGAGACTGACTTTGATTTGAAAGATATCATTCCTTCTTTAAAAACCTTATTTGAATTAAGGATTTCTGATAAAAACCTGGAATATGATTTTGAATTTGACCCAAACCTTTCAACGAAATTAATTGGTGATCCTGGACGATTGTATCAAATTTTGGTAAATTTAATTGGCAATTCTATCAAGTTTACTGATAGAGGATTTATAAAAGTAAAAATTGAAGAGATAGGTAGGAAAAATGAAATTATTACACTTCGTTTTATTGTAAAAGATTCAGGTATTGGTATTGATGTGAAAAACCTTGAAAAAATATTTGAAAGCTTTACACAAGCTAGCAATGATACAACACGCAAATATGGAGGAACTGGATTAGGCCTCACAATTTGCAAGCAAATGGTAGAATTGCAGGGCGGAAAAATTTATGCAAAAAGTAAAATTGGACAAGGCTGTTCTTTTATTTTTGAATTGCCGTATAAATTATCTTATATAAATGAGCCTGTAGAAGTATCCAAGCAAAATGATTTTTATTTTAACAAGCATCAAAAGTTAGGCAAATACAAAATTTTGATTGTTGAGGACAATGAAATAAACATTCTTTTAGCAACAACAATAATTGAAGGTTGGGGGTTTCAATATTCAGTGGCTACTAATGGTAAAAAAGCAATTGAAAAATTAAAATCAGAGCATTTTGATTTGATTTTGATGGATATTCAAATGCCTGAAATGGATGGATACCAGGCAACTGAGGTTATTAGAAAATCAGAAGAATCATTTAATAAAATACCAATTATTGCAACTACTGCACACGCTACGAAAGGCATAGCCGATAAGGCCATATCACTTGGAATAAACGACTATATTTCTAAACCTTTTCAATTAGATATACTGTTGCAAAAAATGTTGAAATTATTGAATAACGATGACTTACTAATAAAACAAAACGAACATAAAACAACACTTAATAATAAGCTAACCAACTTGGAATATTTGAAAAGAGTTGCAGCAGGAGACAAACAATTTATTAATAAAATGATTCATCTATTTATTATAAAGCAAAGTACAATATCAATATCAGAAATAAGACAAGAATTATTAAACAACAATTGGGTCAATTTTCGTTCTAAGATCCATAAACTTATGCCAAGTATTTCATTTATGGGTATTACTGCATTAAGTAAAGAATTGCAAAAAATTGAAGAAACTAAAATAACACCCGATAATATGGAAAATTATGCATGGTTAATTGAACAACTTGATTTAACATTAAAACAAAGTTGCATAGAGTTAAAACAATATTTGAAAGGACTTTAATTTCAGCTAAAGAAATAATATAGTATGCAAAACACAATAGTTACAGGCGCTACAGGCTTAGTTGGTTCGCATGTATTAGTACATTTAGTTAAAAATAAATGTAGGGTAATAGCATTAAAAAGAGAAAATAGCAACACAAAATTAGTGCAACAACTTTTTGATTGGTATGGTCTTTCTAATGATGATTATGTAAAATATATTGATTGGAAAATTGCGGATGTATTGGATATTGATAGCTTGGAAGAGCTTATACAGCATGACTATGATGTATATCACTGTGCTGCACAAGTTTCTTTTAATCCTACACAAAAGGATAATTTACTAAATACAAATGTGCAAGGAACAGCAAATTTGGTAAACGTTTGTTTATTGAAAAAAGTGCGGAAACTTTGCTATGTAAGTTCCGTTGCAACACTATCACTAAACAAAGGAGAAACGATTATTAACGAAAACTCATTTTGGAAAAATACAGGTAATGAAAGCGTTTATGCTCAAAGTAAATACTTGGCCGAAATGGAGGTTTGGCGAGGTATTGAGGAAGGTTTAAATGCAGTTATGGTAAACCCATCAGTAATAATTGGACCGCATGATTTTACAAAAGGGAGTGCAAAAATGATTGGAACATCTGGCAACGGATTAATGTTTTATACAAATGGAATTTCTGGATTTGTTGATGTAAACGATGTTGCAAAAGCCATGATCATTTTGATGAATAATGATGTTAATTCAGAGCGCTATTTGTTGAATATGGATAACATTCCTTACAAAACCTTTTTTGAAAAAGTATCTGAAAAAATAAATGCAAAACCACCTATAATTCCTGTAAATTCTTTACTTTCTGGCCTAGCATGGCGTATTTCAAAAATTAAGAGTATTATTACAAATACAGAACCACTAATAACAAAAGAAACTTCTTATGCAGCTATGCAACAAAATTTTTATGATGCTACTAAATTCAAAAAACAATTCAATTATAATTTTATTGACTTGAATAATTGCCTTGAAAATGCCTGCAATTATTATTTAAAGCATAAACAGAATGACATTAGAACAATTCAATAATTTAGATATTGACAATCGGTTTGAAGAATTACTCAAATGTTGCGGAAGCACTAATTGGGCAAATTCTCTGAACACCAAATTTCCTTTTTCATATATTGACTCATTGATGCAAAAGAGTTATGAAATTTAGAGATGTTTATCGGACTTATATATTTTTTAAACATTTACGTATCACCCAAAAATTGAAGATATAAAATCGTTGCAGCAAAAGTTTGAATCAATCAAATAACGGTCAAGTTCCTAACAATCAAAGGTACAACAAGCCAATAAAGAAACCTTAATAACTGCAGTAAATGGCAATGAATTTTAAGAAAATAAGTTTGGATACGTATTTATCATTTGTTCCAACGGTAAAACAGCCGAAGAAATTTTATTACCACTTTTAAATCGTTTACCAAACAATGGCGAAACTGAATTGAAAATCGCCGCAGCTGAACAAAATAAAATTACTCATATTAGCTTAAATAAATTATTAGTGTGAATAAAATAACCACACATATTTTATACACATCCATAGGCCAACCAGCAGTTGGAGTAAGTATTCAACTTCAAAAAAAACAACTAATGTTTGGCAACAATTGGCAGAAGGAATTACAAATGCGGATGGGATAATTCTTAACTTACTGTAATCAAATGTTATGATTGAAACTCGCATTTACAAAATGGTATTTGATACCCAAGGTTATTTCAAAAAACAAAACATAAAATCTTTTTACCCATCGGTTAGTATTGAATTTGAAGTGTTTGATGCAACTCATTATCATGTACCATTATTACTAAATCCTTTTGGTTACAGTACTTACCGTAGAAGATTATTTTTTTAATAACTGATATTACTCAACAACATGACATTAATAAAAAAAATCAATTAGGTTTGCTTTAGATAATTAATTATGGTTTCGTTTTCAAATACTAAAATAGCATTTACTGGTAAAAGTAATTCGGACTTAAGCCGCTCATATTTGTTGTTTAAATTACTTAGTAAGCCTGCATGGGTTAAACTTGGAAGTAACTTAACTTTGTGGGCGCTAAAATTTCATTTACCAATAAAATGGATGGTTAAAAAAACAATATTTAAACAGTTTTGCGGTGGCGAAAATATTGATGATTGCACCGAAACAATCAATAAATTAGGCGATTTTGGGATTGGTGCTATTTTAGATTTTTCGGTTGAAGGTAAAGAGTCTGAAACCGATTTTGACAACACCATGCAAGAAACTATCAATACAATAACTAAGGCAACACAAAGCAATCACATACCATTTTGTGTATTTAAAGTTACAGGTGTTGCGTCATTTGATTTGCTAGAAAAAGTAACAGCAAACAAAAGCTTAAGCGATGTAGAAACAGTTGCAAAATTAAGGGTTATAGAACGCATTGATAAAATATGTTCGTTTGCAGCAACAGCTGGTATTCCAATTTTTATAGATGCTGAAGAAAGTTGGATACAACAAGCAATTGATGATTTAGCTGATATGATGATGAAAAAATTCAATCAGCAAAAAACAATTGTTTACAACACTTTTCAGTTATACCGCAAAGACAGATTGGCCTTTTTAGAATCATCAATTGAAAAAGGAAAAAAGGGTAGTTATAAAGTCGGAGCTAAACTTGTACGCGGCGCTTACATGGAAAAAGAAAGACTGCGGGCACAGGAAATGGGCTACCCATCGCCAATACAAGACACAAAACAAGATACTGATAAAGATTATAATTTAGCTTTAAAAGTTTGTTTGAGAAATATCGACAACATTGCCATTTGTGCAGGAACACACAATGAAGAAAGCTCATTGTACTTATCTCAGCTAATGACCGAACACAAAATAAATAACGACGACAAACGAATATTCTTCTCTCAACTATTTGGCATGAGTGATAATTTAAGTTTTAACCTTGCCAACGAAGGTTATAAAGTTGCTAAGTATTTACCTTATGGCCCAGTTAAAGAAACATTGCCATACCTGATTCGACGTGCGCAAGAAAATACAAGTGTAGAAGGTCAAACAGGGCGCGAACTTGGTTTGATTATCAAAGAAAAAGAGCGCAGAAAAAATGAAGGTAAATAGCTCTTATATTTAATTCTAAATTTTTAAAATTATTATTAATTCATTAAATGATGAACAAGAACATAAAGTCTATTATTCAGTTTTCATTTTTTTTAGGCTTGGGTATTTTCTTGGTTTATTATGCATTTAGCGGCCTATCTGCAAATCAAATTGAAACTGTAAAACAATCATTTTACAGCGCAAATTATTGGTGGATTGGTTTAGGTATTATCATTTCTACACTCAGTCATATAAGTCGCGCATACCGCTGGAAAATGCTATTGCAACCTACTGGTCACAATCCAAAATTATACAATAGTTTTTTTGCTGTGATGATTGGCTACTTAGCAAACTTAGCTTTCCCACGCTTAGGCGAGGTGAGCCGCTGCACCGTTTTGGTAAAGAACGAAAAAATACCATTTTCAACATCTTTTGGAACAGTTATTACCGAGAGAATAATAGATACTCTTACTTGGTTTCTGCTATTGATAATTACAATCATCACACAATTCGATACACTTTATGGTTTCTTAAATAATGATGTAATACAACCCTTACAAACAAAATTTTCAGGATTACTTAATAATATTATTCTTATAGTAACATTAGCATTATTGGGTGTTATAGCAATTAGTACATTGATAATATTTAGAAATAAAATATTAGCCATTCCGATAATAAAAAAAGTATTAGACGTGCTTAAAGGATTTATTGACGGATTACTTTCAGTAAAAAAACTAGAACGTCCATGGGTATTTTTAATGCATACAGTTTTTATTTGGTTGGGATATATTTTGGTTGCATACGTGAGTTTGTTTTGCATGCCTCAAACTGCAGGCAGTGGTTTTAGTTCGGCAATAGCAATCATTGCATTTGCAACATTTGCTGTGGTTGCTACGCAAGGCGGTATTGGCGCATATCCATTATTGGTTATGCAAGTTTTGTTTTTGTATGGTGTCGATAAAATTTCGGGCTTAGCTTTTGGTTGGATAATATGGAGCGCGCAGGCATTACAGAGTATTATTTACGGTTTCTTGAGTATGATTTTACTCTCTCTCATCAACAAAGAAAAGTTAAATAATTAATTATTTTTTGTAGAAATAATTTGAGCTGCAATCTCAAATTGAGTTTCACTTTTTATGCTCATTCCAATTGGTGAATAAACTTTGTCTAAAAGCACTTTGTCTATTCCTTTTATTTCAAGTTCTTGAAACAATGTTTTAATCTTTGCTTTACTTCCCAACATACCAATATACTTATAGCCATTTTTGATGATAGCCATCAAAGCCATACTATAATTGCTATAACCATCGGTCATTATTACAACATAAGCATTTTGCCTGATAGAATTTTATTGATTATTTCTTAATAATAAATGTAAACAGTGTTAATGCAAAATTTATTTTGAATGATGGTAATCAAATCATTCCGCTTTAGCTGTTGCTTAGTTCTTTATTGTGTATTTGCTTTTTTAAAGCTGGGAGATTTGGGCATTTATTTTTTAATTCTTGCTGCACCATTGCAACTAATTTTTGTTCCATAATAACGCCACCAATTGAGCCTTGGAAATTTCCTAGTTCATCAATCGCCATCATAAAACCTTACCTACCAGGGCTGCTTCCATAGCTATCTACAACAAATAAAAGCACAGTATCAACGCCACTAATGATGCACTTAAAAATATATTGCCAAATGATTAAATGATACATCTTAAGTAATAATTCAATTAATTTTTAAATTTTATTTAAAATATCGCAAATGCTAGCTTTTGCAAAATTTATTAAATGTAAGATGGTGTATAATATTATAAATACTTAACATTATTTGTTTGGTAATAGAAATAAAAATGTAAAAAAGCTATTTCAAAGAAATTAGAAACTTGAATAATAATATTGTACACAAGGCAATACTAAAAAGAATATACTATTATTGAATTCAAATTAAGATTACAAGAAATAATCCATGTCAAAATATTTTACATTTATCTTATCAACTATAGTTGGATGTTTTTTCATCAGCAAAATCCAATCTCAAAACGTAAACAATGTATTAAGAGATACATATTATTATCCTAATCAAACATGTGCCAACGTCTGGGGATATGTTGATAGTTTAGGAAATGAATACGCCTTAGTTGGCGCAAGAAATGGAATGAGTATAGTAAACGTTACAAATCCTGATAGTATTTGGCAAGTAATGCAAATTGCAGGTCCACAAAATCTTTGGAAAGAAATAAGAACCTTTGGTCATTATGCATACTGTACAAGTGAAGGTGGAAGTGGGTTACAAATTATTAACTTACGTAATTTACCCGACACAAATTTACAACACCACTACTGGGCACCAACTATACTTGGTACAACACTCAATAAAATTCATGCGCTGCACATTGATACAGCCACGGCATATATTTACTTGTATGGTTGTAATGGCGGTTTTGATGGAACACTGATTGCAAAACTCAACGACCCTTATAATCCTACTTATAGAGGAAAGTATGGCGATGGCAGTAACTACGTGCATGATGGCATTGTTCGTAATAACATCATGTATGCATCACAAATTTATTTTGGGACTGTTACTTTTGTTGATGTTAGTGTAGATAATTCGCCAACAACAATCATATCCAAGCATACACCAGGAAATTTTACACATAATACTTGGTTGAGTACTGATAGTAAATACCTATTTACAACTGATGAAATAGATAATTCATACTTGACTTGTTACAATATTGAAGATTTACAAAACATAGAATTAGTTGATAAAATACAATCAAACCCAAGCTCTAACTCAGTAGTGCATAATACATATTATAAAGATGGCTATTGTTTTACATCATGGTATCGAGACGGTTATACAATTGTTGATGCATCGCACCCAAACAATTTAATACAAGTAGGAAATTATGATGCTTATGATGGTAGCGGAGGAGGAACAAGCGGCACATGGGGTGTTTATGCTTACTTACCATCAGGAAATGTGTTGCTTACCAATATAGATTCTTCAAGTATTGCACCTGGCGGTGGTGTGCTAACAGTTGTAACACCAACCTTACAAAGAGGCTGTTACCTTGAAGGAAATGTTGTGGATTCATTATCAAACTTACCTTTAAGTAATGTTACAATAACAGCAAATTCGGTTTCAAATTCGTTTATCGACCAAAACACATTATCTGGTGATTATGCAACAGGAACAGTACAATCTGATTTATACAACATTATATTTTCAAAACCTGGATATATTTCAAAAACATATAACAATGTTGCACTATCAAATGGTGTTACTACAAACTTATACGTTAAACTTTTAAATGATTCTGTAAACAGACTTGAAGAGTTAGTAAGTAAAAATAATATTTCAATTATTAATAATTCTAACAAAACAATTACCATTAAATCAACATTAGTAAACACTAAAATAAATGTAAAACTCATTGATGGAATTGGCAACCAAATCAAAAGCAAATATATTTATAGCACCCTTGAAACACTTTACTTTACCGATGTTTCAAGCGGCATATATTATTTAGTTTTTACAAACGAAAATAAAGGTACCATAGTGTATAAGGTATCTCTATAACATTTTTTGCTATGAAATATTATATCATATCTGGAGAAGCTTCTGGCGATTTGCATGGAAGTAATTTAATGAAAGAGTTAAAGTTACAAGATGCAAACGCAGAGTTTAGATTTTGGGGTGGCGACTTAATGAAGGCACAAGGCGGTCATATGGTAAAACATTTCCGAGACTTGGCATTTATGGGTTTTGTAGAAGTGGTAAAAAACCTCCGATATATTTTAAGAAACATTGAATTTTGTAAGAAAGATGTAAGGGCATTTCGTCCGCATGTAATAATTTTAATTGATTACCCTGGTTTTAATTTGCGTATTGCAGAGTTTGCAAAGGTTGCTGGTTTAAGAGTTTACTATTATATATCACCTCAAATTTGGGCTTGGAAACAATCGCGGATTAAACTCATACAAAAGTACATTGACCACATGTTTGTGATACTGCCTTTCGAAAAAAAGTTCTATCAGCAATTTAATTACCCTGTCGACTTTGTTGGGCATCCGCTTCTTGATGCTTTACCAAAAGCCAAAAACCATGAAGAAAATACAGATAAAATTATTGCACTATTACCCGGGAGCCGCAAGCAAGAAATACAAACCATGCTGCCTGTAATGTTGAAAGCTGCGTCAAAATTAAGCGGATACAAAATAATGGTGGCGGCAGCTCCAGGTATCGACCCATCATATTATTTACAATTTACAAATAACACATCCGCGCAACTTCTTGTAGGTAAAACTTATGATTTATTACAATTAGCAACTGCAGCGTTGGTAACATCTGGCACTGCAACCCTTGAAACAGCATTGCTAAAAGTACCACAAGTAGTTTGTTACAAAGGCAATAGGTTTAGTTATCTAATAGCAAAGCAAGTTATTAAGGTAAAATATATTTCACTTGTAAATCTTATTTTAGACAAACCTTGTGTAAAAGAAATGATACAAACCGAATTTGAGGTTGATAAAGTATATGAAGAATTATTGAATGTACTCAACCCAGAGATAAGAACAAAAATACTTGCCGACTATGAAAAACTCATAAATATGTTAGGCAACAAAGGAGCATCCAAACGAACAGCAGAATTGATGTGGAGATATTTGAACAAAAAAAATATTGACACAACTTGGGAAATTAGAACAAATTGATTCTAACGGATTTAAGTGTGCACCTATATTTTTGGTAACTTTACTTTCGAAAACTATAAAAATAAAACACAATGAAACATGTTATAAAAACAATTTGCTTTGCATTATTATTTATATGTGCCAACCAAGCAAACGCTATTACAACCTACTTTAATTACGCACATTTCTTCTCACCAGTAGATGGACATTTTATAGAAACCTATTTTACAGTTTTAGGCAACTCTATTCAATACAAAAAAAATGCAAACAATAAGTTTCAGGCTGGCGCCGAAATTGCTTGGATATTTTATCAAAACGACAAAATTGTAAACGCAAAAAAATATATCCTAAATAGTTCCGAAATTGAAGACTCATTGCAAAAACCTAACTTTAATGATGTACAACGCTTTGTGTTATCTCCAGGCGAATATGATTTAGAAATTGTTGTTGCCGATAAGTTTTACCCTGAGAAACAATTCAACTCTAAAACAAAAATCACTATCGAAAATACACCAGCAGGAGTTTTTATGTCGGATATTGAATTGATTGAAAGTGCTGTAGCATCTAAAACTGAAAACATTCTAAATAAAGGCGGTGTTGAATTAACCCCGTTTCAATCTAATTTTTACGGAGATGATTTTGATAGAATTTTATTTTACAACGAAGTATACAACGCATCAAAAGTTTTAGGTGTTGATGAAAAGTTTGTTGTTACTTATCACGTTCAAGACTACAATACCAACAAAGGATTACCAGAATTTTCTGGCTTCTCAAAGCAAATAGCTAAGGAGGCAAACTCTTTCTTGGGCGAAATAAATATCACTAAATTATTAAGCGGCAACTATAATATTTTAGTTGAAACACGTGATAAAACAAACAATGTCATAGCAACACAAAAATGTTTTTTTCAACGTCAAAAAATTCAGTTAATAGATTCTACTAAAGTTGATGAGACGAACATGTATGCCCAAGAACCAGGCGATTCAAACTTTGAATTTAAAATCAAAACCATCGACTCCTTAGTTTATTACATCCGAACGTTCCGCCCTATTTCACAAAAAAGTGAATCGGAAATTGCTGATAGACTTTTGAAAGAAAAAAATGAACAGCAACTACGTAATTACATCCACACTTTTTGGGATAAACGAAATATAAAAAATGCCGAATACGAATTTCATAAATACAATGCAAGAGTTAAAGAATGTAACGCAATGTTTTCAAGCTCACAGATGAAAGGATACCGAACCGACCGTGGACGTGTTTACCTTAAATACGGAATGCCTGACCAACGTGCACGCTATGAAAATGAACCATCAAACTACCCATACGAAATTTGGCAATACTATACTATCAACAAAGTGCACAACCGCAAATTTGTTTTCTACAATCCAAGTTTAGCATCTAATAATTATAGGCTATTACATAGTGACGCTATTGGTGAAACTAGAAACGATAATTGGAAAGTTGAACTAGATTCACGCAGTTTAACAGGTCAGAAAAATAAAATGAATCTCGATAATACAAATAACAATAACGATTATATGGGTAATCAAGTTGAGGATAACTTTAATAACCCAAGGTAATAATTTATTGGCAATAAAATATAAAAAAAGGGAGCAAAATTTTTTGCTCCCTTTTTTTATTATCCTACAATTTCTTTTATATCAGAAATGATTCTCTGCGCCAATTGCTGCGCAGTTTGTTCATCTTTGCTTTCGGCGTATATACGTATAATAGGCTCTGTGTTTGATTTACGCAAGTGAACCCATTCTTTATCAAATTCAATCTTTACACCATCAATTGTATTAACGGGTTGGTGCTCATATTTGTTATGCATCTTTTTCAACACATCATCAGTATCAATACCAGCTTTCAAATCAATTTTATTTTTTGAAATAAAGTAATTAGGATATGATTTACGAAGCTCTAAAGTTGTCATACCTGTTTTTGCAAGATGCGATAAGAACAAGGCAATACCAACTAAAGCATCGCGTCCGTAATGTAATTCAGGATAAATAATACCACCGTTACCTTCGCCGCCAATTATTGCGTTGGTAGCTTTCATTTTTTCAACAACATTTACTTCGCCTACAGCGGCAGCATTGTAAGTGCCTCCGGCAAGTTCTGTAACATCGCGCAAAGCACGTGTTGATGATAAGTTAGAAACTGTATTGCCTACTTTATTTGTCAAAACATAATCTGCAACAGCTACTAAAGTATATTCTTCGCCAAACATGCTACCATCTTCGCAAACCAATGCCAAGCGGTCTACATCCGGATCAACAACAATTCCTAAATGTGCATTTTGCTTCACCACTTCAGCCGAAATATCTTGTAAATGTTCTGGCAATGGTTCCGGATTATGAGGAAATATTCCGTTTGGTTCACAGAATAATTCGGTTACGGTTTGAACACCTAGAGCCTTTAAAAGTATTGGTAGTACAATACCTCCAGACGAGTTTACACAATCAATAACAACACTGAAATTTTTACTTTTTATTGCAGCTAAGTCCACTAATGGCAAAGCCAAAATAGCATCAATGTGCTTTTGAATGGTAGAATCATCCAGAGTAATTTTTCCTAAATTATCTACATCTGCAAAAGTTATTTGCGAATCATTTTCAGCAATATCAAGCACCTTAGCGCCATCTGTTCCTGATATAAATTCTCCTTTTTCGTTTAATAATTTTAATGCATTCCATTGTTTTGGATTGTGGCTAGCGGTTAAAATAATACCACCATCTGCCTTTTCCATCACTACCGCCAT
>Ga0214921_10006544_pt1 | contig 15894 bp, 10 predicted proteins | sample LL1505_MetaG_FD_177992 | JGI IMG/M metagenome (GOLD analysis project Ga0214921, IMG submission 177992) | Freshwater microbial communities from Lake Lanier, Atlanta, Georgia, United States - LL-1505 | ecosystem: Environmental > Aquatic > Freshwater > Lake | place: USA: Georgia | collected...
ACTATATGTGAAATAAATAAAACATTTGTTAATTCAGAAATTCCGCATTCTTCAAATACAATTGAAAAGATAAATATTATTGATGAACATTTAATTTTGTACAAAACAATAACCATTAAAATTCTGAATAGTGGTTTTGAAATTAGTGTACTCGAATCATTTGTTGAGCAAATAAAAAATTTTGTTGTTGTGAATGATATAAAGACATTTAATACGGAGATAGATAGCTTATTTTATGCGATTGATGATTTGACGACATTTATTGATACCATTACACTTTTAATAATTAAAAACGCAGGTAAAATTGATAGTTATCTGTCACTAATGTAAGGTCTAAAGCTAAAGCTCTTCGTTTTTTACATTAAACTCATACTTTCGTTGTTTCTGCTTCTTGTCCTTTACGGGTAGTGAAATTTCTGTGTTTTCTTCAAAAACCTCTTTATACTCAACAACCAATATATTTTTTATGAATTCATAAATTTCTCTTAGCACATTCTCTTCACATTTACCAACAATCAATACACTACCTGTTCGAAATATCATGAACGATACTTGGTTGATGTTTTTGTACTTCTTCTTGCCTTCTTCTGATATCTGTGAACCCGTTTGTATCCCAATATCTGGATTATAGTAAAACTTACACTGAATGCCTGGATAAGAGCACGGATCATATATCGTCTGTATATTATATTTATACTTAAGGATATCATACAGCGATTCTCTGTTTATGTAATAACCACACTTGAAAATGGAATTGATCAGCACAGTTTCATATACATCCGATTTGTATTTCAAGGGGGTTTCTACATGCGGCTGTATAATCGTAAGCAACAATAATAATACACGCTTAAATAAAACATCATTCTGAACTCCAGGTATCTCAATTTTACCCGTGTTAAAAATCTTCACATGATATTCTTTATAATTTGAAGAGTCATCCAATAGACGTATAATCAATACGAAGCAATTATAAAATGCACTCTTTTTCTTAGACCTATATTGAAGAAGATCTTTCTTACATACACCGATACTGACCTTTCTTATGTCCTTGAATAGAATCCGACCAGTTGAATTTTCAATGTGTGTTATAACATGTTCGTCATAAAAGTATTCGTTGTTCAAGTTGGTTTGTATTTCATCATAGTCTGATTTGACAAGTGAATTAAATTTCATCTGTTTCTTTATAACCCCTTCTTTATGAGTACAATAACGCTGAACATTTATTTTCCAGAAAACATTTTTTAAATCAATCGGTTGATTGAAATGTGCAATTTTGGTCTTGGTTGAAATATAAATATCAGATGGTTTAGGAGTTTCGGAATCACTCGACTGATTATTTTCATCATTATTATTTTGATTTTGTTTTTTTGAATTATCGGAATTGTAACTACGTTCACATTCATTCAAAATATCATTGACATGTTCAGTTTCCTCTAACAAAGAAGAACAATTGTCTAGGGAACCACAAAGAAAGTCTTCCCATTCGGAATCAATTGATAAGGACATGTGTCTTATAGTTAAACTACCTGTTATATATTTAACCTCTTTAAATTATTATATTTCAATTCTTTTCTACTTATATATAAATGTTATCTAAGTTGCAATCATCTATACCGATGAATATTCCAAATAGAAAGGAAGAGTATACTCTTTCGAATAATTTATTCGACCCCTTTCAAAAATCGCCTCCGAATGTTTTTATTAATAATTTGAAGTGTCGTATTAGTAAGTTTGAGGATATCATATGTAAACATAATATAATAGAAAAAAATAAGATTAAAACATTGAAGAATTAATAAACTGGAATAAAGACAAAAACGTATGAAACTATTCATTATTCATTATTCATTAATAATTCAATGTCATATATATACGATATAACATATTTTACAAATATCTGATTATTTGTTGTCTCTGAGTGTAAAATATTTTCAACAAAGGATAAAAATTTTCTATTTATACAACCCTTTTTTTTCTTGATCATAAAGTTAAACAAGTTCTTTATTATATTTTTCTTGTCTATGTTGTATGAAATACTTATCTCATGTATATGTGTGCAGATATCTTCAATATTTTCTCTATTCTTTATCAAGTTTATAATTTTAACCCATGTATCGTCGTTTAAAATTTTATAGTCTACAAGACCCTGATTTGTCTGCATATAATTGATCATACTGCGGATATCAGATTTGTATAATTTCTGTATGCCTTGTATATACTCGTTCGGCATGTTCATTTTCTCCGAATCAGAAATATGTACCAAAAATTTTACAATCTCATCTGGCGGTAATTGGTTGAAACGAAGGCGAATAAATTCGTTTTGAAGACCCTCGTCAATCTTACTGATATAATTGCATATCAGACAAAATCGAACATTTGATGCATAGTCTTGTATCAAATACCGAAGTGCTTGTTGTGCATTCTTTGTCATGTAGTCTACTTCATCCAATATAACAAATTTCAACCCGCTGCAAAAGAGGGGCTTCGAATTTACAAACGAACTTATTTGATTGCGAATTATGTCGATTCCTCTCTCGTCTGATGCATTCAAATGGATAACTAATTCTCGATTGACATTATTTATTCTTTCTTGATATGCGTTTATTAGATTGATGATGGTCGTGGTTTTTCCCGTACCTGGTGGACCATAAAACAATAGATTCGGAAAATAAGATGTTTCTATTATACGAGACAAGATAAGCTTATTATTTGGGTCTAATACAATATCCTCAAACCTAGATGGTCTGAATGCTTCGACCAATGGTATCTTGGTTGTCATATGTTAGTATATCTGAAATATATTTATATTGTAAAAATGAATACATTTTACAATATAATAATAAGTCATTCAATATCCAATGGAGTCTTATCTAGAAATTATCGTAGGTCCTATGTTTTCGGGAAAGACCTCGAAGTTGCTTGATATCTACAAGCAGTGCAAGTTTTGTAATATTCGAGTTATTATTGTGAACCATGAGATTGACAAGCGTTATCACGATACGATGGTTTCCAGTCATGATAAAGTTTTGGCACCATGTATTCAGACATCACAATTGGCAGATGTCAAGTCAGAACTGATAGAAAAATATGATGTGATTCTCATCAATGAGGGCCAGTTTTTCGGAGATTTGTCTAGTGTTGTTATCGAGCTGCTTCAGTCAAGAAAGAAAGTATATGTGTGCGGTCTAGATGGTGATTTCAGACGCAAGAAGTTTGGTAATATCTTGGATCTGATTCCAATGTGCGATAAGATAACAAAACTGACTTCATTGTGTTCAAAGTGTAAGGATGGGACGCCAGGTATATTTTCAATGCGTTTGACGGATTCGACTAACCAAACAATGGTAGGGTCGGATAGCTATATTCCTGTTTGTAGGAAATGTTATGAATCTTGAACTGCTTAGGATTTATCAAGTTTATCATAAATAAAAACAATCGAAGTAATATTTGGTATGTAAAACACGAAAAACCAACAAACGAACTAAAACTAGGAAACCAAAACGCAAGACACGAAAATAAAAACAAGGGAAAATAATCGTTTTTTTTGAAAATATATATTAAAAAACGATTTAAATTAGTAACAAGTAACTCTGTTATATGGTAAAGCGAGCAAGTAAAGTGGTAGATGTGGAAGACAAACAAATTATAGAAGAGGATGTGAAAAATTATATTGAAGTGATTGAAAAGCCACCCGCAAAGCGGAGAGGTAGAAAACCGAAGGGGGGTAAGATTGTTCAGAATGCAACGTCTGGTGATGACGATGTTAAGAGCGAACCTAATATAATTTTACATTTGAAGTGTTCTTTAAAAGACTTGGAGACTGATGTAACTTCTAATATTGAAAGTTACAATTTTCTCTCTAACACAAAAAACGAATTGTTGTATGAAGTGATAACTAAACCTGTAGATGAAGAACCTGTTAGCGTAGAAGATAAAACTAGTGATACGACTGACGAAAACAAATTAGATGAACAACCAAAAACTAACGAGATTTTAAATAAGCTGAAAATGTTAGAAAATGATTTGTATCACAATAACATTAATAATAAGAAGTCGGCCTGTTTCTGGTGTACATGCGATTTCGACAACCAGCCAATTTACATCCCCAAGTTCTTTATTAAGGACTCTTATAATGTATATGGTTGTTTTTGTACTCCGGAGTGTGCTGCGGCATCGCTTATGAATGAGAATATTGACAGCTCGGTTAAGTTTGAGAGATACCAACTTCTGAACCACATATACTCCAAGATCCATGACTACTCGAAGAATATTAAACCTGCTCCTAATCCATATTATATGCTCGATAAGTTTTATGGAAATTTAACAATTCAAGAATATCGTATGTTGTTGCGAAAGGATAGACTATTTTTAGTAGTAGACAAACCTCTTACTAGAGTTCTGCCGGAGTTACATGAGGACAACGATGATTTTATTATCAACAACAAAGTGATACCTTCGAACACATACAAGATTAAACGAAAATCTCAGAAGAACAAGAGTGATATTTTACAAGACAAATTTGGGATGAGTGTTTGATAATAAAATACAACTTGTATATATATGTCAAACCTAATAACAAATTACAATGTAAATGTGAATGGTGTAAAGCAGGATTTAGGAACCATTATAGAGAATACTAGTAAGCAAACAATCAATATTCCTACATCTGGATTTACAAACACGACAACCAGTTTGTCTTTCGATCCAGATGGTCAACAAGTTATTTATGATAATAGTATTTATCCATCGATGAGCGGAAGTTCTGTCAATGGAAATACATCAGTATCATTTGGTGCGAAAAAGAGATATGGTGATAATGGTATGTGGGTTGCCGTTGGTTCGGGAACAAATACAATTGCATACTCATATGATGGGATTAATTGGACTGGATTGGGTAATAAAATTTTCTCAAGTCAGGGTAATGACGTAAAATGGAACGGAAGTATATGGGTTGCGGTCGGTTCAACACCAGAAAGAATTGCATATTCATCAGATGGTATAAATTGGACAGGAGTTACAGGTTCATCTGATATTTTCTCAAGTGGTAGTTCCGTTGCATGGAACGGAAAGATATTTGTAGCTGTTGGGTCACCTAAAGCGGTATTCGGAGGTGGTTCTAGCTCTGTAAAAGTTTACACAATTGCATATTCATATGATGGGATTAACTGGACTGGAGTTACAGGTTCAAAAACTATTCTCTCGCCTGGCCAAAAAGTAGAATGGAATGGAACAATATGGGTTTCTGTTGGGTCAGGAACAAATTATTCGATTGCATATTCATATGATGGAAGCAATAACTGGACTGGAGTTGTAAATTCAAAAGATATTTTTACCGATTGTAGAGGAATCACTTGGAATGGATCAACATGGATTGCTATTGGAACAGGAACATATACTATTGCACAATCATCTGATGGAATAAATTGGTATGGAGTCACAAATTCATCTACTAATATTTTTGGAGATTATCCAAATAGTTATGATGTTGCATGGAATGGAACGCGATTTGTAGCACTTGGTGGTGAAGGTCCGAATTCAGATAGTGAAGGACCTAATTCAATTGTATATTCTTCTGATGGGATAAATTGGTCTGCCGTTACAGATTCAAAGTCTATTTTCTCACGTGGTGGTAGATCAGTTACATGGAATGGAAAACTATTTGTAGCTGTTGGGGGGGGATACGGGACAAATTATTCAATTGCATATTCATCTGATGGGATAACTTGGATTCCAGTAATAGGTGCAGCTTACATGTTCGATATTGGTAGCGGCATAGCATGGGGTGGTTATAATTTACCAAATACAATCACGTTCCCAAGAAATTTAACACTTGCGGGTGGTTCAGGGACAAATTTTAGTATTGCATCTTCGCCAGATGGAAGCAACAATTGGGTTGGTGTAGTTGGTTCTAGAGACATTTTATCAATATGTAATGGAATAGCTTGGAATGGTACTATGTGGGTTGCTGTAGGTACGGGGCAAGGAGTGAAGGGACCTATTGCATATTCATATTACGGAACTAATAACTGGACCGATATATCTACAAATGTTTTATCTGTAGGTAATGCAATTACATGGAATGGTAAAATGTGGGTTGCTGTTGGAAAAGGGATAACAAGTTCTATTGCTTATTCATACGATGGTATAACTTGGATTAGTGCAACTGGTACTAATAATATTAATTTAAAGTGCATTGCGTGGAATGGAAACATATGGCTTGCTGGCGGGGATTATGTTTTAACTTCATCAGATGGCAATAACTGGTCTCAGTTTGCTTATCATTCAGCTGTTAATTCTATTGTTTGGAGTGGAAGAATATGGGTTATAGCCGGAGATAATTTTGGAATAAACTTTGTTACATCTGATGGTTTTTATATAATAAACTCTCCAACAATTATTTATTCTACCTGTAATAGTATTGCTTGGAATGGTAAAATTTTTGTTGCAGGTTGCGTTAAACAAAATGTTAATTTTTATCATGCTGAAGGCGATGGGCAAATATGGTACGACCATGATAGTTCCGCACTTAGTGATTGTAAGCAAGTAACTTGGAATGGTACACGATGGATTGCTGTTGGTACTAATTTTGGAGCAAATACAATTGCTTATTCTAATGACGGAATTATTTGGAGTCGAATATCAAACACTAGTAGTATTCTTACTACTGGTATTTGTGTAGCATCAAATAAAAATATACCTTCGGTAAAAATCCAACATCCTACAATTGCAGTTGGTGAAGGAACAAATTCAATTGCATATTCATCTGATGGGATAACTTGGACTGGGTTGGGTAAAACAATTTTCACTAGTGGTAGGGGTGTTGCATGGAATGGAACGCGATGGGTTGCGGTTGGTTTAGGGACAAATTCAATTGCATACTCATCTGATGGGATTAATTGGACAGGCTTAGGTACTTCTATTTTCTCATCGCGAGGTAATGATGTTGAATGGAACGGAACACGATGGGTTGCGGTTGGTCAAGGAACAAATTCAATTGCATATTCATCAGATGGAATTAACTGGGTCGGAGTTACAGGTACATCTGCATCTATTTTCTCAAATGGTGATGGAATAGCATGGAATGGAACGCGGTTTGTTGCGGTTGGATCAGGAACTGGATTAGGAACAAATTCAATTGCATATTCATCTGATGGGATAACATGGTCTGAAGTTACAGGTTCAAATTCTATTTTTCAAGTTGGTTATGGTGTATCATGGAACGGAATGCGATGGTTTGCAGTTGGTGTAGGTGTAGGTGCAGTACAGCTTGAAATTGCATATTCACAAGACGGAAGTAATAACTGGACTGGAGTTACAGGTACATCTGCATCTATTTTCTCAGCTGGTTACGGCGTAGCATGGAACGGAACGCGATTCGTTGCAGTTGGATTAGGAACTGGATCAGGAACAAATTCAATTGCATATTCATCTGATGGGATTAATTGGACAGGCTTAGGTACTTCTATTTTCTCAACCAGTGGTAGAGGCGTAGCATGGAACGGAATCCGATGGGTTGCGGTTGGACAAGGAACAAATTCAATTGCATATTCATCTGATGGAATAACCTGGTCTGGAGTTACAGATTCAACTAATATTTTTACTAGAGGTAACGGCGTAGCAGGAAACCCCAAAGTGGGTGCAGTAATAGTGCCAAGTGCAATTCATTTAAACAACAATATTAACTCAAATACACTAACATTTTCAAGTGAATCGTATTATCAAAGTGGTGTCAATAACATAAGCATCAACGTAAATACAATGTAATCAAGACAATACTTCAAAACTATAAACTTAAGCAAAAATCACATAGTCAAATGTGATTTTTACAAGATATTTTTAACTAGAGTTTGATAATAAAATACAACTTGTATATATGTCAAATCTATTAACAAAATACAATATAAATGTTAATGGTGTAAACAAGGATTTAGGAACCATTATACAAAATAATAGTATACAAACAATCAATATTCCTACTTCTGGTGTAACAAATATTTTGACAAGTGTCGATGTTGACACAAATAACCAACAAGTTATTTACGATAACTGCATTTATCCATCGATGAGCGGAAGTTCTGTTAATGGAAACACTTCAGTATCATTTGGTGCGAAAACGAGATATGGAGATAATGGTATGTGGGTTGCCGTTGGTCAGGGAACAAACACAATTGCATATTCATCTGATGGGATTAATTGGACTGGGTTAGGTAATTCTATTTTCTCAGATGTAGGTTACGGCGTAGAATGGAATGGCACACGATGGATTGCACTTGGACAAGGATCAACACATACAATCGCATATTCATATGATGGAATTAATTGGTCTGGGTTAGGTAAATCTATTTTTTCAGTTTTAGGTGTCGGCGTAGCATGGAATGGAACAATATGGGTTGCAGTTGGTGTAGGATCAACACATACAATCGCATATTCATATGATGGTATTAATTGGGTTGGATTAGGTACATCTATTTTTTCAGACGCAGGTGTCGGCGTAGCATGGAATGGAAAACTATGGGTTGCAGTTGGAACAGGTTCAGTCAATACGATTGCATATTCATCTGATGGCATTAATTGGTTTGGAGTAGGTAAATCTATTTTTACAGGCAGAGGTAATAAAGTTGCGTGGAACGGAACACGATGGGTCGCGGTTGGTTCAGGATCAACACATAGGTTAGCATGTTCATATGATGGTATTAATTGGACACCAGTATATATAAATAATATTATCTCAGAATATGTTTTCGGCATAACATGGAATGGAGAACTATGGGTTGCGGTTGGTTCAGGAAATTTAAATACTATTGCGTATTCATATGATGGAAGTAATAACTGGACAGGAGTTAAAGATTCTTCAAATAATATCTTCTCAGTTGCTGGTAACGGCGTAGCATGGAATGGAACACGATTTGTAGCTCTTGGTTATGGAACAAATTCAATTGCATATTCATCTGATGGAATAACTTGGATTCCAGTTACAGGATCAACTTCTATTTTCTCAACTGGTGGTCAACGCGTAGCATGGGGTGGTTATAATTTACCAAATACAATCACCTTTCCAAGAAATTTAACTCTCGCGGGTGGTTCAGGTACTAATAGTATAGCATGTTCACCAGATGGAAGCAATAACTGGGTTGTAGTAAATAATTCATTAAACGTTTGTAATGGAATCGCCTGGAATGGGACTATCTGGGTTGCTGTTGGAACAGGCAAAACAGGAAAGGGACCAATTGCTTATTCATATGACGGAAGTAATAACTGGACTGATACGTCTAGTAATGTATTTACAATCGGTAATGGAATTGCATGGAATGGTAACATGTGGGTTGCAGTTGGTTCGGGGTCATCTACTAGAGGTTCTATTGCCTATTCGTATGACGGAATTACATGGTCACAAGTGTCTGGCTCTTATAACATTTTAACTTCAGGTCGCGGGATTGCATGGAATGGTTACAAATGGGTCGCAGTTGGTAAAGGCGGAACGCACTCTATTGCAAATTCTTTTGACGGGATTAATTGGTTTGGTGTAACAAGAATATTTATTACAAATGGTGTAAATGCAATAGCTTGGAATGGAACAATATGGGTTGCTGGTGGGTTTCCAACTGGTGGTCAGTCAATAGCATACTCATTTGATGGGTCTAACAACTGGACGGAAGGAACAGCAACAGGTATTTGTACAAGCTCTTGCAAAAGCGTTGCATGGAATGGTTATAAATGGGTTGCTGGTGGTCAAGGAGGATCAACAATTGCAAATTCTTCTGATGGAATTAATTGGACCAGGGTTACTAGCGGTTTTACAGATTGTTCTGGTGTAACGTGGAATGGAAGAAAGTGGATCGGGGTTGGATCACTGCCAAGCTCAAAAACAATAGCATATTCATCTGATGGATCCAATAACTGGACATCAGTAGCAAATAGTAATACTATTTTTAGCGGGGGTGGTAATGCTGTTGCATATAATCAAAATATACCTTCGGTAAAAATCCAACATCCTACGATAGCAGTTGGTGAAGGAAATAATACCATAGCATATTCAGCTGATGGAATTAATTGGACTGGGTTGGGTAATTCTATTTTTGCTGCTGGTTATGATGTAGCATGGAATGGAAAATTATGGGTAGCTGTTGGAGAAAATATAAATTCAAATACAATTGCATATTCTTATGATGGAATAAATTGGACTGGATTAGGTGTTTCTATTTTCTCAGGTGCTGGTAATGGTGTAGCATGGAATGGAACACTATGGGTTGCAGTTGGTTGGGGAATAAATGAAATTGCATATTCGTCTGATGGGATAAATTGGACTCCAGTTACAGGTACATCTGCATCTATTTTCTCAATTGGTAATAGCATAGCATGGAACGGAATACGATGGGTTGCGGTTGGTCAAGGAACAAATAAAATCGCATATTCATCTGATGGGATAATTTGGTCTCAAGTTACTTATTCAACTTATCTTTATGCAGAATATTTTTCTGACGTAGCATGGAATGGAAATATATTTGTTGCTGTTGGTCAGGGATCATCAACTGCATATTCATCTGATGGGATAACTTGGACTACAACATTAAATGGTGTGTTCAATAACTTTGGTAACGGCATTGCATGGAATGGAACAATATTTGTTGCTGTTGGTAAAGGAACAGGTTATGGAACAAACCATTCAATTGCATATTCATCTGATGGGATAACTTGGACTCCAGTTACAGGTTCAAACACTATTTTTTCGGTTTATGGTCTTGGAGTAGCATGGAATGGAACTCTATTTATTGCTGGTGGTTCAGGAACAAATACAAGTGCATATTCATATGATGGAATAAAATGGTCAACTTTAAACAATTCTAATACTTTTTTCACAACATGTCGTAATTTTGCAGGAAATCCCAAAGTAGGTCCACTAATAGTGCCTAGTGCAATTCATTTAAACAATAACCTCAATACAAACACACTAACGTTTTCAAGTGAATCGTATTATCAAAGTGGTGTCAATAACATAAGTATCGATGTAAATACAATGTAACTAACCAGGTCAATACTTCGAAACTATAAAGTTAAGCAAAAATCACATAGTCAAATGTGATTTTTACAAAATAATATTTTAATAGAAATTTGATAATAATATACAAATTATATATACGATGTCAAATACAATAACAAATTACAATGTAAATGTTAATGGTGTAAACAAGGATTTAGGAACTATAGTTCGTAACACTAATACACGAACAATCAATATTCCTACTTCTGATGTAACAAATATTCCTATAAGCATGAATTTTAACGCTTCTAATCAGCATGTTATTTACGATAACTGCATTTATCCATCGATAAGCGGAAGTTCTGTTAACGGAAATACAACAATATCATTTGGTCCGAAACTGAGATATGGTGATAATGGTATATGGGTTGCTGTTGGAGTAGGAACAAACCATACAATTGCATACTCATCTGATGGTATTAATTGGACTGGGTTAGGTAAAACTACTTTCTCAGATAGTGGTAATGTAGTATCATGGAATGGAACAATATGGGTTGCACTTGGTTCAGGAACAAATACAATTGCATATTCGTATGATGGAATAAATTGGAATGGAGTTACAGGTTCAACAAATATTTTCTCGGCATCAGTCAGCGATGTAAAATGGAACGGAAATATATGGGTTGCTGTTGGTGAAGGAACAAATGCAATTGCATATTCATATGACGGGATAAATTGGAAAGGACTTGGAGTTTCAGGCCCTCTTTCGCAGGGAAGAGGCGTCGCATGGAACGGATTACTATGGGTTGCGGTTGGGGATGGAACATATTCAATTGCATATTCATTTGATGGGATCATTTGGAATGGTGTTCCAGAATCAAATACTATTTTTTTCTATAGTACTAGCATTACGTGGAATGGTTTAAAATGGGTTTCTATCGGAGCTGCATATAATTCTAATCAAGCAATTGCACATTCATATGATGGAATAAATTGGATAGGAGTAACACATTTACCAACTGATATTTTTGGCAGCTTGGGTAGTAGGAGCTATAAACTTGCATGGAACGGAATAAAATTTTTAGCTGTTGGTGGTGAATCCGGTAGTCCAGATGCACCAAATAAAATTGTATATTCTTATGATGCAATAACTTGGACAGCAGTTGCAGGTTCAGGATCTATTTTCTCAAGTGGTGGGAAAAATATAGCATGGAACGGATTACGATGGGTTGCAGTAGGGTGGGGGGTTGCACCAACAAATTCAATTGCATATTCGTCTGACGGGGTAAATTGGGAACCAGTAACAAGTACAAATAATCTTTTCACTTTCATTTATCAAGGGACACCTGTGGTGCTTGGGAATGGTATAGCATGGGGTGGTTATAATTTACCAAACACAATCACCTTTCCGAGAAATTTAACTCTCGCGGGTGGTTCAGGTACTAATAGTATAGCATGTTCACCAGACGGAAGCAATAACTGGGTTGTAGTAGATAATTCGTTAAACGTTTGTAATGGAATCGCCTGGAATGGTACTATCTGGGTTGCTGTTGGAACAGGCAAAACAGGAAAGGGACCGATTGCTTATTCATATGACGGAAGTAATAACTGGACTGATACGTCTAGTAATGTATTTACAATTGGTAATGGAATTGCATGGAATGGTAACATGTGGGTTGCCGTTGGTTCAGGGTCTTCTACTAGAGGTTCTATTGCCTATTCGTATGACGGAATTACATGGTCACAAGTGTCTGGCTCTTATAACATTTTAACGTCAGGTCGTGGTATTGCATGGAATGGTTACAAATGGGTTGCAGTTGGTAAAGGCGGAACGCACTCTATTGCAAATTCTTTTGACGGGATTAATTGGTTTGGTGTAACAAGCATATTTCTTGCAAATACAAATGGTGCAAATGCAATAGCTTGGAGTGGAACAATATGGGTTGCTGGTGGGTTTCCAATAGTTGCATCTAGTAACCAAACAATAGCATATTCATTTGATGGGTCTAACAACTGGACGGCAGGAACCGCTACAGGTATTTGCACAACATCTTGTAAAAGCGTTGCATGGAATGGTTACAAATGGGTTGCTTGTGGTAAAGGAGGTTCAACACTTGCAATTTCTTCTGATGGAATTAATTGGACCAGGGTTACTAGTGGTTTTACGGATTGTTCTGGTGTAACTTGGAATGGAACAAAGTGGATCGCGGTTGGATCACTGCCAAGCTCAAAAACAATAGCATATTCATCTGATGGATCCAATAACTGGACATCATTAACAATTAGTAATACTATTTTTAGTGGGGGTGGTAATGCTGTCGCGTATAATCAAAATATACCTTCGGTAAAAATCCAACATCCAACAATTGCAGTTGGTCAAGGAACAAATATTATAGCATATTCACCTGATGGTATTAGATGGACTCCGGTTAACTATCTTAATTCTATTTTTTCTATTGGTAATGGCGTAGCATGGAACGGAACGCGATGGGTTGCGGTTGGTCAGGGAACAAACACTATTGCATATTCTTCTGATGGTATTAATTGGACTGGATTAGGTAACACTATTTTCTCAACTAGTGGTAGAGGCATAGCATGGAACGGAACAATATGGGTTGCGGTTGGTAGTGATACAGATTTTCCAATAGCATATTCATCTGACGGGATTAAATGGACTCAAACTGCAAAGTATGACCCTAACGAAGGTGCATTCAATGAGGGTTATGGAATCGCATGGAACGGAGTACAATTTGTTGTTGTTGGTTCGGGAGCATATAAAGTCGCATATTCATCTGATGGAATAACTTGGACTCCCGTTGAAGGTTCAGTAGAATTTTTCTCTCAAGGTAGAGGCATAGCATGGAATGGAAAACTATGGGTTGCGGTTGGTAATTCACTAAATAATTCTTACTATTCAATATTATATTCGTACGATGGGATCAATTGGATTGGAGTTGCAGGTGCATCTGCACCCTTCACTGATTGTTATAGTGTAGCATGGAACGGAATACGAATGGTTGCAGTTGGTGAAGGTATAAATTATTCAATTGCATATTCGACTGATGGGATTACCTGGTCCGGAGTTTCAGGTTCAAAGTCTATTTTTACGATTGGTAGAGGCGTATCCTGGAACGGATCGCGATTTGTAGCAGTTGGAACAGGTACAAATTCAATTGCGTATTCTTCTGATGGGATAACCTGGTACGGAGTTACAGGTTCAAGTAATATTTTTTCAACTGAGGGTAACGGCGTAGCAGGAAACCCCAAAGTGGGTCCAGTAATAGTGCCTAGTGCAATTCATTTAAACAACAATATTAACTCAAATACACTAACATTCTCAAGTGAATCGTATTATCAAAGTGGTGTTAATAATATAACCATTGGTGTCACATCAAAACCTACTTAATTTCTAACTTAATTTCATTTCATAAATAACAATGAAATGAAATTATTCTTTTGTCTGTTCAATATCTGTTTTTTCAATGTGCAGTTTCTCTCTAAATTGTTTGTATATCTCTTGATTGATAGACTTGATAGCAGATGGTTTCTTATCAACAATACCTAAATAATCGCGTATCACTTTCACATGATCATAACTAAACAATTTCAGTTTGCTAGTTGCAATCTCTTCAGTGTAATCAGTATTTCTAAGGATTACTTGAATCTTTTCATTGAATGCTTCGTTATCAACAAGTTCGACCATATGATTTAGATAAATGATTTTCTAAATCATATTAAACGAATCTTGCTAGTATAAAGTAACGAGATGAACCTAAATACAGAGTCCATTGTAAATGACGTTACGAAGGTCGTGCAAAATGGACTAAAGGAGATTCTTTCTGAAATCGAAACAAAATATAAGTTATATGAGGAGTCTCATAATTGCGTAGTGAAGATGGCGGAGTGTATGTCTAAGCAGGTGAAGCAAGAGGGGACAAGTGCAACGACTGCAAGTGCAAATACATGTATAACGAATGTAAGTCTAGATACAAACAATTATGTATCACGTGAAGAATTCAATGCACTTGCAAAGCAAAACCAAGAACTCATTAAGCATATTGCATATGAATTTGATTCGCGTTCAAAGCAAAATCAAGAGCTTATGAAAGAGCTAGCGACTATGAAACAACATATGGCGACCTTGTTGTCAAGGGATATCGTTGATATTTCGAATGAGTCTGACGAGGAAACGAAGGCTAATATCACTTTGAAGATCGAGGAGATTAAGAAGGAAACTATCGATAATTTGATTGGAGGAGCACTTGATGATAAGGTTAATGTTGTTGCAGGTGATAAGCAGGAAAAGGAAGAGGAGGAGGAATCCGAAGAGGAAGAGGAATCTGAAGAGGAAGAGGAAGATGAGGAAGAGGAATCCGAAGAGGAGCAGGAGAAGCCAGTTGTTACTACGGAAAAGCATATTCAAGTCTCCACAAGTGCTTGTGGTGTAAGCACTGCTTCAGAGGTAGAGGAAGATGAAGAGGAAGAAGAGGAAGAGGAGGAGGAAGAGGAATCCGATGATTCTGACGAAGAGAAAGAGCAGCTAGACGAAGATGAGCAGGTTACCGAAGATGCTGGCGGCGAGGAGGAGGAGTTATACGAGATTGTATTTAATTCGACGACATATTGTACAGACGATGATGTCAAGGGATCGTTATATATTCTAACCAGCGATGGGGATGTAGGAGACAAGGTCGGTCATTTAGTAAATGGAAAACCTATTTTCTATTGATGTAATATAAGCAAATGCAATTGTGTTCGCCAGCATTAATATATTTGATTTTTTCAGCAGTACAAATTATAATTGACACTTTTAAAGGCTTATACAATACTGCTGCTATGAAAGTTATAGTTGCGGTTGTAATAACTCTTTTATTGAATATTTTATGTGAACGCGGTATGGGAATAGTTTCATGGTT